>Ga0070749_10002503_pt1 | contig 12334 bp, 24 predicted proteins | sample VirMetDEL_Nov_18_FD_75180 | JGI IMG/M metagenome (GOLD analysis project Ga0070749, IMG submission 75180) | Aqueous microbial communities from the Delaware River and Bay under freshwater to marine salinity gradient to study organic matter... | ecosystem: Environmental > Aquatic > Marine >...
ATCGATAAGCCAGCCTGGTGGGAGTGGGGCATGCTTGCGATCCCTGGTGGGGTTGGAGCTGCCGCCGGTTTAATTCCGAAGAAGGTTGGCTCAAAGCATAAGACGAAGACGATTCTCAATGAGCATGGCAAGCGAGTACCCAGGCCAAAGCGCATGACAGAGGTTCCTGACCTGCGAGGGATGGATGTAGACCAGGCTGTAAAGGTTGCAGAGTATGAGCCTCATCTTATTCCTTCAAGCGCGGCTGGCGAGGGTGTCTATGTTGGTGGCCCCAGGAACATCAAGAACAGACGGCAGCTCACAAACCAGCGCGGGGCTTTTGACGGGATCATCGAGAGGGGTGCGCCTGGTGGCGACTGGTATGATCGTTACAGGATTGCTGTTGACGAGGTCACTGGGGGGAATCCTAAAGACGACCTTTGGATGACATCTCAGGAGGGACAGTATTCTGCGAATGCTACCCCAGAAGGTGAGCTTGGGTTTGCTCTTAAAGATAACAACTCAGCTCTGGCTCTGGGGGAGCCAACCGTCGCAAGGATGGGCGCTCAAAAGAGGGCAAGCACCAAGGCTATTAAAAACAACGACCCCTCAATGATGCAGTTAGGCGATAAGACCGGCGAGTACGCCAGGAGAGTCAACCCTGCGGCATCTCATGAAAGGACTGCCACGGGTGTAAATGACTTCCGTCATGCGAGGAATCTTGGCTACACAGAGGTTAGCGGTGAAAAGCAAATTGGTGGGCTGGGTTCGGCGGCTCACAGGTATATGGACTACGAGACCGCCCTCGCTGTTGATAGGGCGAATCAGAAAGGCCTCGCTGGTAGATCTGACTGGACTGGTGAACAGATCCAGGCGGCACCGTGGGTTGCTCAGAAGGGTGACGACCTGTTTGCTCAGAGGACTCCGCATTACATGGAGCAGGCAAAAATCGCTGTGTCTCAGGGCGACAACCGTCCTGTTGAGGAGATTGCCAGAGAGCTGGCCTTCAATGATGCAAATAAGACCATAGGCGATTTCTACGACAAGCATACAGCCTTTGCCACCTATGAGGCGCAGCCCTATGTGAATGCTGGGCATCTTCCCAGGCTGGCAGATGTCGACTATGCAGAGAAAGCAAGATTTGCCGCTGACCCTCGCAGCGCCTGGGATTTTGCCCCAGGTGGGAGGGACGCGATTTATTCTGGCATGAGGCTGGGAGATACCGGCATCTCTATGAGGACCAGGCCTACGCAAAAAATGCAGGGCATCTATGACCCACCTGGTGCGCCCAGAGAGTACAACCCTGGCTACGTCGCCAGACCTCTGGTGGCATTTGACCGGCTCAAGGATGGCACGAAGAATATGCCCGAAGCAGATCAAGCGTTGATGGACGCTGCTGAGTCTACAAGGGCTTATATCGATGTCCAGGGTGCCGGTGCTTGGCACAAGCCGTGGCCCCAGCAGGGCGGCACTAACAAGTTGAATACAAGTCTGATGATTGCCAGGGAGCCTGGTGTGGGTTCTGTTGACGAGATGGGCAGGCTTGCTGAAATAGGCAGGCGACACGATATGCCTGACTTGGTTGATACCGGCCAGGGCTACACTATGAGCAAGTTCTACGAGGGGCCACCAAAAGACATGAAGGCCAAGGAGTTCCAGGGGCTGCTAAACGAGGTTAGTGATGTGGTTGGTCCTGGCGCAGAGGCATCAAGAGCCAACGTCAATTCTGGATACAGACCCATCTGGGAGAATGATGCGGGTGTAGGATCAGGAGCGGTCACAAAAGCGTATCTAGCCGAGCTTGATAAGCTTCCAGAAGCAACGGTTAAGGCTATCGACAGCAACCCCTACATACCGCAAGCCGCAGCCATGCGCCTTGAGAGAGACGCAGACCTGGCTGCTAAGTACGGCACGAACAGACAAGACGTTCAGAAAATGAGGGAAATCATTGCCGAGGGTCCAGGCTTTATTGGTCGTCTGAGGGAGGCGGCTGAACAGGGGATCGTTCCTGCGGCGGCTGCGGCGGCTGTGATTCGTCTTTCTGTGGAGGACGACGAAGAACAGATTTAACAGTCCCGCTGTAAAATTTGTGTTCGTCCTCCGGTGCTGCGCCCCCTTCGTGGAAGATCATTCCTCCAGGTAATACTATCTTTGCCATTTCATTTCTCCGTCACAAAAATGTCACAAGCGGTTTAGTGGAATTGCTGAAGGCCAGAGAAATTGGAGCGGGTAGCGAGGTTCGAACTCGCGACCTCAACCTTGGCAAGAATGTGTACCTACTCGGGGCGCAGTATCCATGCGCCTTGTAGCCGATCAACACTGTATAAATGCCCATTATCTCCAATCCAGTTCCGGTAGCGTGTGTCACAAAAGTGTCACAGCCGTTTAACGTACTTCAGGAGCCGCTCACGGTGTTCTGGCTTGACCCATACCTCAACCTTCACCAGGCCTGAATCGTTCTTGGCGGCTCTGTGACGAGCCACACGCTCACGATTGAGTCGTGCTTTTCTTTCTGCTGACGGCTCAGGTGCATCGCACTCGAAGCAGTGACCAGTCTCGTCGTAGATGTGTTGTTTGCAGGTCATGGCAGGTTCGCCAGCATATCGACCAAGTCTTTTTTACTGACCTCGATCTTGATTGCGTCAGTCCCGATTCGCGCAGTGATCTCCACTGTGCCGTTGTGAGGAAGCGGCTCAACGAACCCCTTCTTCTTTCGCTCGAAGTCTGGCGCATTGACCAGATGATCGAGAGAGAATTCCCAGTCTTCTGAGAAGTTGCCGCTACCCATGATTTTCGTGATTTTCATTAATACGCTCCTGTCAGCTCGATTTCCAAGGCGCTGTGACGCGCCTTAAAAATGATTCCCGCTTTAGTCAGCTCAATGATGCCCTTGTAGAAGGCTTCGTCGTCGTTGTACCTGATTACTGAATTATCCATTACTTGCTCCTCAAAATTTCTGAAAGAATCTCTACGCCTTCGTAGCCGTCTTCGCGCATTTCTTTTACTCTTTTCTCTGCCGCCTTGCGGTTTGAGTAAACTGAGTCAATGCCGCAATCTTCTGATGAGATGATGTAGACCTTCTTCATTACTTGATCTCCTTATCGGTAAGAGTGTGAGCCGAAGGCGATTTCTTCTTCGACGTGTTCGACCATGTCCTTCAGAGTCCAAGCGTACTTGCCGGTGGCTGGGTAGCTGAGGATCACGGTGCCGTTCACTTCGTGCCACTGCTTTCCGTCGTTCATGATCTCAGTGATGCGCTGGTCTTTCTCAAACCTGACAGCATTAACGTCTTTGCCATTGTGGCTCTTGCGAACGATGAACTTTGCGCCGCTTGGAGTGTTGATCGTGATTTCTCGTCTCTTGGTCATGTCGTTGTCCTTTCGTGGTGTTTGCCTCAACTCGAAACGAATCATCTCACACCATTACATGTAATTCAACGCTCAGGACAAAAATAATTGAGAAATTTTTGCAGAAGATTCTTTCAGGTGGTCGATGTTCAGGTGCGCGTACTGCATCACCGACTCCAGCTTGCTCCAGCCGCCCAGCTCCTTCAGCTCGTAGATCGAGGTGCCATTCATGATGTGCCAGGACGCGAACGTGTGCCTGAAGATGTGGGGGTGTATGTTCTTGTCGATGCCTGCGCGTTTCTGAGCCGATTTGAAGGCTCTTCTGCCGATGACATCCAAGTCTCTGCCTCGGTACTGTAAGACCCTTCCTGACGGCCTGTGGAGCCGCTGAAGGACATCCATCGCCATCTGGTTGATGGGTATGACCAGGGGCTTCCTGGCCTTCATCTTCTCGGCTGATATGGCTATGGTCCTGGCGAACAGGTTCACCTCTGCCCACTCCAGGTGGGTGATGTTCCGCATCCTCATGCCGGTGGCGATTGCCAGCGTGACGAAGTCCCTGTGTACCTGCTCCGGTAGCGCCTTGATGAGCAGGTCGACTTCTTCAGGGGTGAGGTACACCAATCGCCCTGGTCCCTCTGGCAGCTTCTTGATCCTGGGCGGCGTGTCGATCCAGCCAAGGTCTGCGGCGTGATTCATGATAGCGATCAGCAGGGTCAGGTATCGGTTGATGGTTGGCGGCTTAAGCCCTCTGAGCTTCATGGCGGTCGTCATCGTGTGAGCCAGCTCTCTGGTCACCTCGTTGCAGAACTTGCCGTCTGTCCACTCTCTGAGCCTGTCAGCGCGTCTCACGTCATCCTTCCAAGATCCCGACTGTGTACGCCCCTGGAAGTAGCTGGTGGCTGCTTCGAGGAACAGCCGCTCGTTCTTGACGTTGCGTCTCCAGGCCTTGGCCTTCAGGTCGTCATGGATCTCCTGGGCTAATTGGCGGTCGCCTGTGCCAGTAGTGCCTCGAAATCGTTCTCCACGGACCTGAAAGTCGTAGTGGTATGTATCGCCTCTTTTCCTGAGTGACATGGTGTCTCCATCAGTGATTCGATGTGGTTCTTGGTGAGTCTCCAGCGGCCCATGATCTTGACCCCGATGCCGCGCCTTACACACTCCTGGCGCAGCGTCTCGGGGTGGATCTTGAGCATCATGGCGACCTCTTTGAGGGTCCAGGTCTCAACTGGGAAACCGGTCTCCAGCCAGGTGTCGCCGTTCATGGGTAATACAGGTGTGGCTTTGGCGCTACAGCCTCCCTGATGGGTCTCTCCCACCAGGGTACGTTGAGCCACTTTCCTGCCTCAAGCCTGGGAGCGGGTCTGTGACCCTTGCTCCCCTCGATGTTGTTGGTTACCTTCATGTCACCCCCTAGAACGGAATGTCGTCGTCAAAGTCATCAGCAGGCGGCACACCGAAGTCGTCAGGCTTGCTTTGATCTCGCTCCTGCTTCTTCCCGATGAACTCAAACTCCTTCAGCCGGATCTCAGTCGAGTAGTGCTTCTGCCCGTCCTTGTCCCAGGATCGGGTTCTCTGCTGACCGGCCAGCCATATCTGGTCACCCTGCTTGACGTACTGGCCGATGATCTCGGCCTGACGCCCGAAGGCTACCCAGCGCACCCACTCGGTTGATTCCTTTTGTTCGCCGCTCGATTTGTCTTTCCACCGGTCGGTGTGGGCGACACTGAAGTTTGTCACTGCCTCGCCCGAGGGCATGTATCGCGTTTCTGGATCACGGCCAACATGGCCCACCATTTCAGTTCTAAGCACGGTTCGTCTCCTTCTCGTAGCTAATTCGTTGGTAAGTTGAGGACGGCTTTCTGTACTGCTCCAGGTCCACGCCGTCCAACTGTGGAACCTTCTTGTAATCAACAGACCCGACACGCTCAACCGTCTGGATCTTGCAGCCGAACGCTATCACGTTGTCGTCGCCTGCTTCGGCCTTGAGTGCAGCCTCTGCCTTCTTGAGATGATCGTCTATCATCTTCTTGTCTGCCAGGAGCTGCTTGTGTCGGTAGACAAGGTCTTTGATCTTCTCATCGCTTCGCTCTACCCAATCCGGCGCAGGCTCTTCGGCACAGAACTCGTCCCAGGCGTCGAGGAGTCGCACAACTTCGTCGTCGCCGGTCAGGTGCGGGATCAGGATGTTCTTCTCGTCAGAGATGTAGACGAAGAAATACGATTCGTGAGTCTCTTCGACGTAGTCCTGATGGACCATCTGCCAGTGGTAATACTCAGCGACATCGCCATCAGCGGCCATCTTCCAGACCTGGGAGTCTTCGCCTTTCCAGGGACACTTGATCTCAACCTTCACTGATCGACCGTCAGCAAGATGCCCCCAGCCGTCCAGAGACGCGCTGTACTCGCCGTCAACGAACACCGCTGGCTCAAGCTGCGCGTTAAGCTTATTCGCCACACAGGCAAGCGCAGCGGCCTCCAGGTTGTTTCCGTGCATGATGGCAGGATTGTCTGCTGACACGTTGGACCCGATGAGACCCTGCTTCTGCTCCCAGAGCTTTCGCTTGGTCATGCCCCAGTACTTCGGGGCGCAGTCCATGATGATTGATGCCTCGCTGGCGTTCCTGTGGGTGGCACGGTGTTCGTGCCACTCCAGGGAGCCTTGCTCGATGTTCTCTACTCTAGCCATGACTCTCTCCCGTCTTCTCCATCTTTTCGAGCTTCTTCTCCAACTGACCAACAGCATGCTGGTACTTGTTGGATGGCAGCTCCTTCAGCTCGGAGATCCCGTAGGCCTGACAGAAGAGACCCGTCTGCGTGTTTGTCGCGTCGATCAGGTCCACCAGATTGCTGTGCTGGGTCTCTGAGATGGTCTTCAGGTTCACCACCGTGCCGGTGTTCTCTTCCTTCTTGGACCCCAGGTTGGCGTCGAGGTCTTCCTGCGCGACACCAGCCGCTGCGGCCAGGGCGTACCGGCGCAGGTAGGTGATCAGACTTCCGGCATCTTGGGCGATGTTCTTCTTCTGCTGAAGTGGCAGCTCAAGGCTCCCCTGCATCCACTGACCAGACTTATGGCTGATTGTGGTGGTGACACCCACCGCGCCGTCTTCGCTCCTGTAGGGCATCTGAACGACACTCAGGCCTTGCCTGCTGAAGGCTGGACGGACAATGTCCAAGATGGCTGCGAGGTCAGCGTACTTCGACTTGAAGAACTCATTGGGCGTTGATGCTGCTGGGTTCTGGATCTCACCCTGTGCCAGTGCCAGGGCTTCTGCGATTTCGTTGATGTTTTCTGATGTCTTCATTTTTCCGCTCCTGGGAATGGAATTACGTTGTCTTTTCTCGCTGGAGCATTTCGCTCCATCTGGTCAATAAGCGGCTTGAACATGGCGTCCATCGCGTTTGCGAACTGAACGGACTGTTCAACGATCATCATGTTTTCGTTGATCAGCTCGACGCAGCGCCTTGGACTCCAGTCACCATCAACGACCTTGCCGTTGTAGGTGATGAGCCATTCATGTGAGTCTGCCTCTCTGTGAACGTCGCAGCCCTTGTGGTGAAGGGGTGGGAAGTCGCCACCTTCACGGCGCATGTCAATCCAGGCGTCGTATAGAGCCATGTTATCGTCGGACTCCTGGGCAGCACGGACGATTGCATCGCGCTGGTCACGCCCCCTGCAGTAAGCAGAGTGGTCGTCTGACATTTCGTAGGTCCAGTCATGCTCGAAAAGCATGAGCCAAAGTTGTGTAGTGGTACTCATTTGCCCACCTCCAGTGCCAAGAAGTTGCGGAGTGCCACCCAGTCTTCACGGGTCTTGAGCTGGCCCTTGGTGTCGACCAGCAGGCGATTGATCTCGCCGTCGATCTCAACAGATCGAGTCCTGGGCTTGAATGGGACGTTGCTGAAGAGTTCAGCGGTGGAGTTACGCATGACCTCGAATTCGCCAGAGGTGTGTGCGCCAGTTTGGTAAGTTGTGAGTTCTGCTATTCGCATATCGTTCCCTTTTCGTGGTTTCGTTTGACCCTGGCTTTATGCCAGGGACAAGGCGAACGATACGCTACGGAGTTGTAGTCGTCAACTACAAAATTGAAGTATTTACGATTTTATTTTGTAGTCCAAAAAGTTCCGCACCTCAGCGGCGTCTTCGGGGGTGAGCTTTTGAACCATCTGCGCTGACCGCTCCATCTCTTCCTGGGTGCCGTTGATACGGGCATCCTCAATCAGCATTAGCCAGGGCGGCACCTCAAGCGCCGCTGCGATCTTCTCTACAATGGCTATTGATGTACTACGTTCTGCTCTAAGCATTGCGCCTATAAGGCTCTGCGATACGCCAGACATCTTATGAAGGCGGTAGGCCGTTAAGCCTTTTTCTTCCATCAGGTGGCGTAGGTTGTCCCTGAAAATCTCGTTGGTGTTCATCTTTCGTCCTGGAGTTCTGCCCCTGTTATTGAAGGTATGAAGTATACGACGATACTCCTAAAAAAGGTTGTACGCAAAATAATAGTAAAATATTGTGATTGCATACTTCAAAAGCGGGGTGTACGATTCGTTCTCAGGTTTGAAGTAGGAATTTGCTATGAGCTTGAACGAGGTACTGCGGCAGAACCTTCGCGCAGAAATGGATCGGCAGGGCATGAGCGCCTACCGCCTGTCAAAGTTGACCGGCGTTTCACAGTCGCTGATTGGCAAGGTTTTACGAGGCGAAGGTGGCAGCAGCCTCGCCACTGTCGAAAACCTTTCATTCGGCCTGAACAAGAAGCCACACCAGTTGCTGATGCAGCGCCCAGGTGTGGTTGCATGAGATCCCCAATGTGTTGCGGCTTTGAAATCGGCGGGGCCGCAATTTTGCCCCTCGTTCGCGGGGGGATTTTTTTATGATCCATCGAGCGCCCAGATCGCAGTCGTTCACGATCCTGAACACTGCCACTTTCAACCTGCCTATCCCTGCCGATGAGCTTGGGGTTTACCTGCACCTGCTGTCGAAGCCTGATGACTGGTCAGTCAACGGCGTTTACCTCGCCAAGCACTTCGGGATGTCCAAGGACAAGACTTATCGAATCCTGAACAACCTGTGCGAGAGAGAGTCCGGCGGGGTCAAGCTGGTCACGAAGAAGTCGTACCGCAATGAACGTGGTCAGATGGCAACGGACTACATCGTACAAGAACCCAGTCCTGAAAATCAGGACCGGTCCGGTCCTGAAAAACCGGAACCGGAAAATCAGGACGTACAAAGTATTGAATTACTTAATCATCATCAATGGCGTCCAGATGATGTTCTGGAGCAACAGCTCAAACTCCTGCGGCTGACATACACCGAAGAAGAACTGATCCACTTCCAAGTGGAGCTTTCTGAAAACACACGAAAACGACACAGACCAGGGTCGGCGTTCATCACCTGGTTGAAAAGCGAACGAGGATTCAAGGAGAAGCAACGTGGAACAAGTGAACCCGCAAAGAGCAGTAGCAACGGCCCAACAGCCAAAGAACTTCTCACAGACTTCAACTGGTGACCAGGAAACGATCAACGCATTGTTCGCCACGATCAAGGTTGCCTACCCGAACTTTATGTCCAAGCAAAATCAGGACATTGGCTCGATCAAGCGCATGTGGCTGCTGCACCTGGGTGGATACGCAAGGGAGAAGATCGAGGAAGCTGCAAGGCTGATGGTTGATCGCTACCCGACATTTGCCCCTACCCTGGGTGAGTTCAAGAAGCTGATCGCTGAGATCAACCAGGCGAAACCAGCGCACAAGGAATACATCGCGCTGCCCAGGCCGGAAGCAGATCCCAGCATTGCCAGGATGGAGCTGGGCAAGATGAAGGCGCTGCTTTCATGAAGTGCGTCGTCAGGATCGAGAACGGCATCGCGTACCCAGACACGGACGCCACGGCCGATTGGATGATGAACGCCAGCGACCGGACATACGCCGTCGACTTCAAGCCTGCCAGGTCACCCCAGTACCACCGGTATGCCATGAAGATGCTCAGGATCATGTTCGACATGACAGACGAGACAATCGGATTTGAACCCTGGCGAAAGATGCTGGCCGTCAAGGCCGGTTACTTCACCAGCGTTGGCAAGGTCGACGTGAAGGGTACGACCAGCGTGGCGGTGATACCTGACTCACTCGCATTCGAGAACATGGACCAGGACGAATTCAGAACCTGCTGGGGAGACATGCACCAGGCATTTGTCGACAAATACGGCAAGTCACTGACGAACGCCCAGCTCAACGAGTGGAGCGTGATGTGAGCGCCTACGACATGTTCGACAACCCTTTAAACATGATCAGTAATGACCTGATGGCCGAGTTCGATCTGGTTGATCGGGTAGACCTTGACGATGCTTGGGCGGTCCCGACGTTTAAAAAAAATGAACCGAAGGAATGCTTCACAAAAGCCACAGGGCGCTGGAAAGAAAGACAAGAGCAGAAGCGAAACGACGCCAGCAAGGCGCAGAAGGTCTTGGACGCAAAGGTAAGGGCTGAAGAGCTTCGGGTGGTGCGATACCTGCAGGCATCAGAGAAATACAACGAGCATAAAAAGCGCGTCGAGGAAGGGCGAAAAATTAAAGAGAGGGTCGCTTCGGTTTGTCGTCGGTACGAACTGACCGAAGAAGACGAGGCCAATGGATTTCTTGTGTCGCCGGATGCTCTCAACCAACTGGCTCAAGAGGACGGCTGGGAACATGCCTACGAGATGTGCGCTTGCCTGTTGGTGGCCGTGAATTCTTTTAGGCCTGCGGTTGAGATGAATGCGAACAACGCACTCAATTTCATGAGGCACTTTTCCTGGGCGGTACATCACCGAAGGCTGACTGCGAGTCTGTTCTTTGACGAGACCGTGGAAAGAAACATAACACTAGACCAATGAAGAAGTTCGGCTTCGACAGCAAAGGAAATCTCATCTACTCAGGGCCACGGGAGTCTGGGTTCATTGATCACACGAAGGGGCAACGAAATGACAATCACAGAAAAGTTCCATCAGTTCCACAGGGAAAACCCTCACGTCTACCAGACGCTGGTCGCTAAGTGCAGGCAATACCGGCGGCATAACCCAGGCGCGAAGATCGGCATCGCCACCCTGTGGGAGAACATGCGCTGGGATTACATGATGTCGACGGAACACCAGGACTTCAAGCTGAACAACAATTACCGGAGTCATTACGCCAGGTTGATCATGGACTGCAACCATGACCTGCGAGACATCTTCGAGATCCGCGAAATGAGGGCGGCGTAATGGCGGTCGGCAGCTACTACCGCAGCTCACCAGAGGGTGGCCTGCAGAGTCCGTACAGCAAAAAGCCACCGGCCAAGCAGATGACGTTCGCGGAGCGCAGGGCGCATGAGGCAGAGGTCGCCAGGATGACCGAGAATTTCCTGGCAGGCGGCGGCGAGATCCAGGTGGGTCAGGCACCGGCAGAACCCACATCATCGAAGAGGGTTGGCACACCCCGCCGAGGGTTCTACTGATGCATGCGGTTCAGCCAAACGCAGAGCAGAAGAGATGGCGCGAAGAGGTCCGCCAACTGGGCATGGGCGAGATCATTCACCACGCCACAGACAGGACCATGAAGGCGAGACCGGTGGGCAACATTGGTCACTGGTGGCTGGTCCCATGCGAGAGCGAAGAGGAGCATCGACGCATTCACGGGATGGGCAAGAGCCGGAAGACCTACGAGAAGACCCGATTCATGGACGTGGTCATCACCTACATCCGCACTCATCACGAATACCCACCGCTGCCAGAGGGTGTCTTCAAAGCCATCATGGGGTTCCACCGATGAACAAATTCAATGCAAAGCCAACAGAGGTCGACGGCATCCTCTTCGCCAGCAAGAAAGAGGCCAAGCGGTACACGGAGCTGAAGCTCATGGAGAAGGCCGGACTGATCACAGGCCTGCAGCTCCAGCCGACATTCAAATTCCCTGACCTGGAATACCCCGACCGATACGTCGCTGATTTCTCCTACGTTGAGAACGGCGTCGAGAAGGTCGAGGACGTCAAGGGTCTGAAGAAATCAACTGCCTACACGGTGTTCCGCATCAAGAAGGCGCTCATGCGTTATTTCCACAAGATCGAGGTGATCGAAATATGAAGAAGCTGTTGTTACTTACAGTACTAATTCTGCCAGGTTGCGCGAACATGAAGCCGGTGGACATGTGTATCAAGACGGGAGTTCTGATGGACCTGGTCAAGCTGGACATCTGCGGCAAGGTCGGCGACGGCAAGTTCGATCCTGAAATCGACGTGGAGAAGGCCGATGCCGTGGACTAAAGAGCCAACACTGAAGAAAGGGCGGGACGGTTTCGTGAACCTGGCAACTGCAGGCATCTGGAAGAACCCAGCGACCGGCAATACGCATGTTGTGCCTGCGGGAACAGAGACCAACCTCGCCAGCATTCCCTGGTTCCTGGGGTGGTACATCGACAAGCTGGGTGATGCGCTGCTGCCGTCAATCCTTCACGATTACGAGTACGTTCACGGCAATGACAGGGAGGCCGCAGACCTGCGTTTCTATGTCGGGCTGATGGAAGACGGCATGCGCCAGTCGAAGGCCTACCTGGCATACAAGACGCTCAGGGCGGTCGGATGGTACGCCTGGAACAGGGGACACAAGCGATGACAGACGTTAAAGCATTACTTCAAGAAGAGATCGACGCCATCTGCGAGGAAGAGGGCTTCAGGGAGAAGGTCTACCAGGACCACCTGGGCAATGACACCTTCGGGCATGGCCTGACCTGGATCTCAGAATACGAGTCCAAGATGGTCGTCAGTCACCGAGTCCCAGGTATCGTCGCCCAGCTCATCGATCAACACCCATTTCTCGAAGAGCAGCCGGTCGAGGTCGTCATGATCCTGACACACATGGCGTACCAGCTCGGGGTGGCCGGTGTCGGCAAGTTCAGGAAGATGCTGGAAGCCATCAAGGGCCAGGACTATCCCCGGGCAGCAGACGAGATGCTCGACTCCAAGTGGCACAAGCAAACACCCAACCGCGCCAACAG
>Ga0070749_10002505_pt1 | contig 12324 bp, 13 predicted proteins | sample VirMetDEL_Nov_18_FD_75180 | JGI IMG/M metagenome (GOLD analysis project Ga0070749, IMG submission 75180) | Aqueous microbial communities from the Delaware River and Bay under freshwater to marine salinity gradient to study organic matter... | ecosystem: Environmental > Aquatic > Marine >...
AAAAAAAATAGTTTTGGATAAAATCTTTTAAAAAAATATTATTTTAATAATTATAAACATGATATCCGACCACACGTTGTCCTCACCTCTTTTTGTGCCTGATTCTCTTAAGTTCTATGTGAACAGGCTTAGTTTTAGCAAAAATCGAGTCCGCCTTCAGGCGCTCAGCTCCAAGGTTGCTAGCAGCGGCAGCCAGGTCATCGTTCGATTGCCGAGCAACACCATGATTAACCTTGCATCCCTTACAATGACCGGTAAGGTGCGGGCATATTTCCCTACAGCACCTACTGACGCTACCAACGGTTGTGCGTTACCGACCAATTGGGACTTTTCCTTTATCGAAACCTTATCCTTAATTGCTAACGGTGGTATTATCACGCAGCCATTTACCAATTACAAATTACTGGCAAACATCCTTAATGACGTGTACGGCAGCAACGATTTAGACCAGAAACGATCGGCGCTTCAAGGGTCTCTTCCTGTGCCTATTGCTGTTAGACCTGCTCAGGCTGCAGATCAGCAAGGAGGATGGCTGCCGTTCTCCATTAACAATTGGATCAGTGCCACGCAAACCATGGCTCCGTCCTACATTTCCACGAACCTTCTAGGTGACTTGGAACTGCGCTTGACCATGACGGACAACAGTGTCGTGCAAGCAGGTAAGGTACTAGACAACGCCGCCGCGGCTAGCCAACCGGCGTGGGAAATGGACGAAATTAATTTTTACATAGAAACAGCGTCCATCGGCAACAACCTTGTCGACCAAGCTGTTGCGGCTAAACTGGCTGCAGGCGAGCCAATCAACGTGCCCTTCGAAAATGTCTTTTCCTTTTCTCAAACCAATCCTAACGCTACTTTTAACCAGCGATTCAGTGTTTCATCTCAGTCAGTCAATAAAATTTTGGTCACAACTCAAAGGAACACTGACCTGAACGCTGGCAGTACCAACAACAAATTTAACAATGGTATTCCTCAAGTTCTGAAACGTCATCATTGTGGCATGATCAGTTCCCAGTTTAGCGTCAACAATCAATATTCGCCTAACTATCAAATTGACTCCAATGTTGTTAATGGTTACGATCCTGTCGCACAAACCAACACCCAAAATTACCAAGCTTCCAACGCGCTTGTGGAAACCCGTGCGGCGATGGACATCCCGGACTACGACTACGATTGCTGTGACAAACTTTGTTCAGTGCCACAAATGCCTGGTGAATTTTGGGGCGGTGTTCAGATTGTTCCTGCTGCTGACCCAACCACAAACAAAACTACTTATCTTAATCCACCATCATTAGAAATTGTACAAGCTTCACCACCGGGTGGAGGTAGTGAATTTATCAAAAACACTAATACCTACTGGGAGCCAATTGTCCACAAATACCCACTTCGAAATTACTTAGAAGACAAATTTGTAGTAGCTACTAGCTTTGACTTTGACGTGGCCGACAAGGACCGCCTTGTTTCCGGTATTAACACCTTAGGGTCCAACGCACAAATGTTTTACAATTCCATTGGATTAGGCAATACCGCAAACACCTCACACGTGTTTGTGCTGTGTACGTCTATGGTACAGATCTACGCAGGCGCCACCCTTAAAATTGTGCAATAAATGTGCTCTAACACGATTAACATGACAAGCAACAACAAAGATATAAACAGGACCTCGCAGTGAAGGGGTGGCTTTGTAATAACTTGTATTAACATGTATATATTATACTAATGTATAAAAAAGTATAATATATATATTTTTTGGTTTGTAATGTAAAATTTTTTTTTTATTTTTCTGCCTGCATGGGAACATCTTCTTCGCCAAATGGCCCTGGGTCATACATTTCGTCCATGAGCTGTGAGACCACTTCCGCTTGCCCTGAGGCAATGTCAATGGCCTCGCCCTCGTTGACGTTAAATCCAAGCTTCCACACCTGCCTTGTGTTGCCTTCCACGGTCATAGAGTTGCGGTCGTACGGAAATGTTTGCGAAGGACCCCCGCGGGCCCCTAACGAACCTAAGTCGTACGGAGACCACGCCATTGGCGTTTTACCTGCGCCTACAGGGTTCTGGTTGTCGCCGTTACCGGAATTACCGATGTGGTGAGAGTTGACCTGTGTAGGCCGAATAGGGTTGTAAGTGCTTTGGTTGGGCTGCTTCCAATACGCGTTGAACCGCGGAAAGTTGTAGCTTTCTTCGGCGTATCGCGGCAGCCACACCTGCTTTTGTGCGACTTGAAACGGCCTGTTTGGCGCGCCACCGGTAGAAGCATTACCAATACCTGTTTCAATCGAAATGTGGGGTTCGGGATGCATAGGGATATTCATGTTGCTATATGCTTTTAAGAACATATTAATTTTTATGACTTTTTTGTATGAATCATCCATTAAAAGCCTGGTCGGCCGTGTTTAACCCCATTAAAGCCGTCTGCCCGTACGGGTGAGCCATCAGCGCCGCGGTGGCCTGGCCTCCCGTCAATTTGTCCACACGTCCTAATAAAGTTTTTGTGTGGCCTGCTGTTTTGCCTATAAATTTTTTTACACGGTTAAAACCGCGTCGAACGCCGCGACCGAATTTTTTGAATCCTCTTGCTCGTACCATCGTTATATATTTACACTATATTTTTTATTTTTGAGTCTTTTTGGTTGATTTCTGACTTTTTTAAAAACTTAAGCCGCGTCAGTTCCAGCATTTCTTGCGTCGCCGCATTTAATTTTTCTTCCACCCTTGGTCGGATAATTTCGATTTTGATCGTAAAGGTCCAATCCTTGCGCGGTTCCACAGGAGTGCGGCGTTCGTTATACAATTCTATATTTAAATTGTCAAGATATTTGTTGTCAATAATGGTGCTGAAATTACCATTCAGGTCAAAAAAATAGAGCGTGCCGTACGGAGGAGAGGCGACCGGTATTTTAGCCAACACGTTGCTGGAGGAGAAGACGTTTGAATCTTCGGTGCTGCCGTAATTTTGCGACTGGTTTGCAATGGTGACGAAGAGATTTTCGACGCCCGGAGACATCGTAATAGGGACCGTGGATGTAGTCGTAAATCCCCCGCCGGCGGCATCCAAAGTTACGGTCGCGTCTACGGCAAATCCCATTATTTCGTTACTGGACTCTTCGATATCTATGGATGTGTTGTTAAAAACATTTGCTTTGTTAAAGTCAAACACAACACTTACAGGGGTGGCCGCGTTTCTAGGAGACGCCACAAAGGTAAGCGTGTTTTGGTTGGCGTTAAAGGTCACGACGTACGTGTACAGACTGAAGGCGTTGAGCTTGGCGGTGATTTCCACTATAAAGGTATTCAAGTTGTAGTTGCCAATGTCAGTTTCGACGATACGGGTCACGGGTGCCTGCCCCTGCACTTCCTCGGTGACGGCAAATTTGTTGTTGTACGTTTCCGTCTGGTAAAATGTGTAGTTGATCGATGCTTCCTGCATGGTCACGCGAATACGTTCGCCTGCCTGTGGCTGCATCCCGATCAAGTTGTTCGGAAACACAAAGCGCGGGTGGCCTATGCTGCCTCCGCTTCGCTTGCTGGTATCTAGGTAAAATAAAATTGATCTGATTGTTTCGTACACCATTTTATACTATATATAAAATATTTTTAATTGTATGTATTTCGGGGTTTGTAAATGACAATAGTAAAATCCATATGTACTACATTAGTAAAAGGTTGTCCCGCATAGTCAACAATTCGAAAGTGTAATTGACCGTTCGAAATTGCGTTCGGGTTGTTTGTCATTTCGTACAAGATACCGTCTTTGTTTAACACTTGATGGTACGTACCGGTATTTTCATAAAAACCGTCAGCACCAGGATTGCCCGCCTGAGCACCCTTCGCCAAAAATTTAAAGTCAACCGGGATACGTGCAAAGACCTGTGTATTTCTTCCGGACGTTGCCGATGTCGAAAAATCAATGTCCGGCGGCAGACTGAAGCTCTCGAAAAAATACAGCGGACGAACGCAGTGGTATTGTTGATTTGCAATTAGTTGATTGTCAGCTTGATTTGTAGCTTGGTCTAAATTGTATGATCCATTTAAATCGCGAAACACGTGAAGCATTTCTATGCCCATCAATACTTTTCCTGTCAATTTACTTTGAGCTATATCCACCGGAACAGAAAATGAATTTTGACCATTTATTTGGTCCAAATGAACGTGTATGCGGTAAATGGTACCGTCGTTCCACTCTTCTACCGTTTGTCTTGATGTCATGTTTTATACTAAAGTGAAATATTTTTTTTCTTAAGGCTTTTTTCTACTTTTTTAAATTCCCAATCCTCCTCTCGCATACCGTTTTCTTGCACCGTTTTTAAATCGGCCGTGGCCTTGACAAAACCGTCTGGCGTCTCTTTTACAAATTCCAGCTGGTCGGACGGCGGAAGGCTTTCACCGAATTTAAGCCCGTACTTGTTATACTTTTCCCGCACTTCTGGGTCGGTCAGGTCGTCAAACTCGCCTTTGTCTTTGACATGCACCGTGTCATACAAAATCTCGTCCTTCTTGTAGTCTGTGGTGTCGCGTTCCCATTTGAGGTTGCCGTATTTTTTCTTTTGTTTTTGCGTTAATTCCTGGCCATTCTTAATGCGGGCTTCCACCTCGCAGTATTCCTTGTAGTTTGGGTACTGGATGGCAAAATCGATGATGCACTCGATCAGCCAATCGGGCTTGTCCTCTAGGTTTTTTTCGTGCGTCTTGTAATACTCGATCGCTTCTTTTTTGTCGGCAAAATACTCTCCTCGTTTTTCTGGCATGATTATATGATATACTAGATATTTTTATTTAAATCGTCTACTTTTGGTGCGTTTGTTTTTTCGGCTTCGCCGTTCCGGATGTCGATCCTTTCGTTGAAATTTTTTCGAAAGCCTTTCTCCTCGCGGCAGTCAATGTACAGGAAATCGTACGGCTTGTTCTTGGTGGCGTACTCAAACAGCTTCAAGAACTCGTCCGGGGTATACTGGTTGTTGCAGGTGTCGGCAAATTCCTTAATCATTTTGTCTGACTTGCACGGGAACAGCATCATGACGGACGAGTTCAGCCGGATGCTCCGCGGGCACAGCTTGTAGGCCTGGACCAGGTTAAAGACGGACATTTTCAGGTGCCGGTTTTTCATTTGCAGGTTGATTAATTCGCCCAATGCGTTGGTGTAAATAGGGGTGGACGCCATGTCGTCGATGATCAACATGGCCGTGGGCACAATCTGCGTTGGGAAATACGCCGGGTCGTCCGGCTCGGCAAAATCGTACCGCATCAACATGTCGAGATCCTTGAACCTCCACAACAGGTCGTCGCCCGCGGCAATGCGTCTGGCGTGCTTTTTCAAGAACTTCATGAAGCGGGCGTACACATCTTTGTAACGTTTCCACTCCTCGTACTCGATCAGGCACTGCCTTTGTCGCTCGATAATTTCCCCAATCAACCCTCGGTGGTAGCAGGAATGCTCCTCGTCAAACTCGATTTTCAGCTGGTCGTACTTTTTCTCGGCACGCTGCTGACGCTCCTCGTCGTAGCAACCCGTGGGGGAAATCAACACGTACCGGTTGTAATAGGGCTTGAGGCGCTTGATTAAATTTAAAGTGGCGTTGGTCTTGCCCGACCCGGAGGCACCCACGCTCAGCAAGGAAAAAAACCCTTGTGGCAAGTTTTTGGGAACGTTCATCTTGTAGTCGTCCACTACTTTTATTTCCGGGTTGTCTAAACCGGGTAAGTGCTCTAGCTTTACTACACTCATATTGTCAGTCATGTTATATTGATTAGCTTAGATATAATTTTAAACCTACTTTTGGGACACCAGGTAATCAATCATCCGTCTGTTGCCGGCCATTTTGCCGTTCAACAGGCCTTCCATCATGTCTGCAATTCGATCCACACTCTCACTCGGTTGGGGTGATGTAGCCGTCCAGGGTTGCGGTGACCTTGGTGTCGTCGTCGGTGATGTTTGATTTGGTAAAGTGGTCCAGGAATTCAGTAAAGATTCCGGTAAGGACTGCGTCCTCACCATCGGTGTCTCGATCAGCAACTTCACGTTGAATGGACCTTCGGATTGCGTCGACCTCGCGCTCGGTAAAGTCGTGGATGCACGGTGCGTCTCCGTAGGCGGTGAGTTTGAAATCGGGTCCGTCGCGGAATCGTGTAAAGCCTTCGGTTCGTCTCCAAAGAAGCTTGAGACGGAGTTCAGGCAGCTTGTGTCGGTCCACGGTGTAGATCTCGAAAAGCTTGTAAGAGTCCGGGGTCCACTTGGCCGGGTCGAGGTCGGTCTCTGGCGATAGGTATCCAAAGTAAAGGGGGACGGGCAGGTAGCGTAGAATGCGGCTGAGGAACTTTTCGCGGACGAAGAGGTAGGGCATGTTTTTGTATGCAAACGGGATTTTTTCAACGTGTAAATCCTTGCAGAAGGTGGGGGTGACGGCGGCGGTGTAAAGGACGTCCTTGTCACCTTTCTCCCAAATTTTGATCGGGTCTTTCTGCTCGTCGTCCGGGAATATGACACTGACGCTGTTCTTGGTCCATCCTTCTGGATCAAATTCGGATATTTCTTCCGGGGGGTCTTCAAGGTAACTTTCGTCGATTTCCTTTTCGTAGGTGATTGCCAGAGCAAACGGGAGGCCGGGAGTCTTGAAAGCCTTGTTGGCGATGATTGTGTATTGGTCATTGTCCTTCTTGACGATGGCAAAAGGCATAGCTCGGCGGAGGTTGTGAGGGAGGAAGAAAAAAGAGTTGTGAGTGCAGGGAGAGGGGGGGCGGTCCTGAATAGCGGGGAAGGGAAGGATCGAGATTTTCCAAATTTGAATTTGAATGGTGTCTCCCGCCCAGGTGGATAAATTCGGTTCAATTTCGTAATTCCGCCGGTCCAATGGGATTGTAGTCATTGTAGTCAAATATTTCGGCCTTTTTTTTTTATTTTTTTGTGGGCGCATATATGTTTTTTATTATTTATTTTATTATATAATATCTTCAATAATAAAAATAAATTATGTAGTCAAAAAAATTGACTACATTTTGATATGTCAAAAAAAGACATGAAAATAAAATGTTTTGATTGGTATATAAATAATGGTGACGACGAAACAGGAGAAGCGAAAGCGAAAAAAGACAAAGAGCCGACGGCCCCGTCCCCCACCACCCGTGGGTTTAGCCGCAAGGTCACTTGCAAGAGCGGCCCCGACAAGCCTTTTGTTGGAGCGGCAACAGGTCGGGACCCTCATCAAGAACCACCGCACGGCCGGCGGCGAAATCTATCAGCCGGCGTACAATGCCTACTACGACACGGTGACGACGCGTTCCGTGGCCAGTCGGATGAATCGGCCGGACGTGTACCAATTAGAAGGCGTTCGTGCGAGGCGCTACTTAAGAGACGTGCTTGTGCCGAGAGGGCACGGGGGTCAAAGGGAAATTAGCGTCAGAGTGGACACGGGAACAGGCCCTGACCCGGACGGTCGACCGAGAGGTGTACGGGTTAGTGATTCAGCGGTGGACCAGTTCCAAGACTCGTTGTTAGGGCAAACTGGACGAACTTTTGTAGACGCTGGCGTGGGACCCGACGGTATTCCCATTACGGGACCGGCGTCTGTTTTTGACCCTAATGTATCAGCGGTTGTTGTGGCTGAACCAAGAAGTATAGACATAACCGCTCCAGATACTACAATAAGCAATATATCACCAATTCGAGGTGACACGTCAAGTACCGTCGATAATACACCTGGATTTGAGGCAACACCTGCGCAAACACCCTCACAAAGAATAACTAGTAGAACATCCCAACCATTTACTCCAGTAGACTTGAGTGCCATAACAGAGTCTAGCAATGAATACAGCGTAGCTGGCGACGACGACGCCTTTTCAGAAGAAGAAAAAGATTCAGAACCGGACGACGGTTCATACGAAGATGACGGGATGTATTTATATAGCGACGACGACGACGACACTCCAATACAATTAGATACTTTTCCACAAGAAGATATTAGTACATCCTATGAATTTGAACCGGGTAGAGAAGAAAATGAAAATGTAAATGACGACACATCATGGTACGCGCCTTCAGCTAGATCTGTATTTGACGACGTAACAACTAATATGCGCAGTTTATTAAATTTAACTGCAAACCCCGCTGATCACCCCAGCTTGTTTGAGTCGCTGACGGAATAGACTAAGTGGTAATGCGTCTAATTAAAATTAAAAATATATTAGACACTATTAAAGTATGCCACGCTTCGACGACCTTGTCATTTACCGCCCCGACATATACCATCCGCCTAACAAGGGCTTGACCTTGTACTTGGAGCAGCACAACTTGCACTGCTTTACGGTCGATTTCGAGCGCAACTCCATACGCGACAATGCCATACTGTACAAATTTTTCGAACTGGTGCGTGACGTCATTGCCCGCATGTCCGTAACCGAGCAGCAGGCAGAGTCGGAAAAATTTTTCGTCTACTTGATTTCCGACCCCCGACGGGACATTGGCGCCTACTTACAACCCTTACTAGACTACTTTCACATGCTGGGCTTCCTTAAGTTTAAAAAAAACATTTACAACGACAACAAGCAGTCGGTGGTACGGTACCAAGTCGTCTTTAAAAATAAGCAGGGCAAAATAATAAAGCAGAAACGATATGCCTCCCTTGCGCAGTTAAGCGACGACATTGGCAAGAAAATGACATCCCTACACTACCAGCTCTTTAAGGTCAAGAATTGACAATTAAAAATATATAGAATAAAATTAGTAATGCCTTTCCTTACGATACAAACTTGGACTTATGTGACGGCCGGCCTGGTGCTGGCTGGCTCGTGTTGTTACTGGTGCTTCAAACCCAAGCCACCCCCTCCCGACGAGGAACTTGAATTGCCCAAAACCGTTTTAAGCCTTAGCGACTCAGAAGACTCAGGAGACTCCGGGTTAAGCATAGACAGCGAAACAGACGCGGAAGATTCCGATTATTAATACCTGACCTATAGAAAAGTATGTGTAAAAAGTGGTGTAATTACTGGATCTGTCGAATTTGTTTACCCCTCGTGGCAATCCTTATTGTCATGTGGGTTATATATGATTATGTCTCATATCATTTTCTCGACACATAGTATAGATATGGATTTTAGCAATCTAGGGACGTACACACTCGAGTCGGCCGGCACGCTGGTGCTGGTCATCATAGCCTACAAGATATACAAGTTGCGGGCAGCCACGGAATCGGACTGCTGCGACCACGCCTTTCGCCTCAAGACGGTGAGCCGAGGGGACAGCGACACCGATTTGGAGCTCGGATCGGTAAGAAAAACTACAAATTAATATATTATAATATATATATATAATGGTTTCAACAAGAAGCGGAAAAAGAACTAGCACGTCAGGTCCACGAACACGGAGTCAGGGTCGAAGCGGGGGTAGCGGCCGCCGCCGCCGTAGTACAATAGTGTCTGCTCGAAATAGGGTAGAAGTTGTGGTTAGGTTTGGGCCTCGCAAAGGAAAGAAGACGACCTCCTCGTGTTTAAAAGCTGGCAGGAAACTTAAAACTACTGGAGGTTCTGATTGGGGCAAAAAGTTACGAAAGTGCCGTACCAACAAGATTGCGTAAAAAAAATAAAGCCAGGCACACTGAGCCGCTACATCTTGTGGGAAGACACGAGCCTTAAGTCTGCCATAAAAAAGTATAAAAATCGTTTTAAATTATAATCTATTTATAGTTATACATCATGGCACCGAAAATAGGCAAATACAGAATTGGAAAACGAATCAAGCGCGCAGCTCCCAAGACAGGGCGTAAAATAAGGAAAACGTTTACTACTGTAGGTAGAAAATCAAAAAATACGGCAAGCACGGTAGGTAGAAAAGCTACCAAGACCCAAGCAACTGTAAGTAGAAAGGGCACAAAGACGTACAACCGAGCGGCGGGGACTCAGAAACAGGCAGGTGCGGCAATCCGCCGGTATGCTATATTTGGTTAGACAATAAATTATGTTAAAAAAAAAACTTATAAACAGTATATGTCAGAACCTCTCCTCCAACCCATAGGCAACAAGTATGTGTTTAACACTCTGCTCAATGAATATTCTGACGTTATGGAAATGTACAAGAAGCAGCAGGGCTGTTTCTGGACCACCCCCGAGATCGACATGTCGATGGACCGCGCACGCTTCGCAGCAATGACGCCCCAGGAAAAGCACTTTTTCTCACACATCCTGGCGTTTTTTGCTTGTGGGGACGGCTTGGTCAGCGACAACATAAGTTCGAATTTTTTGCAAGACTGCCAGGTCCCGGTCGTTCAGTGCTGCTACGCGTGGCAGAACGCAATGGAATTCATACATGGCGAAACGTACAGCCAGCTCCTTGACACGCTCATACCCAACACAGAGGAAAAGGAGCGCCTGTTTAACGCTATCGAAACCATACCGGTCATCAAGCAGAAGATCGACTTTGGGAAGAAATACCTGGAATGCAATTGCGAGTTCCGGTACCGGGTGGTCGCGTTCATCATCTTTGAGGGCATCTTCTTCAGCGGCAGCTTTGCGGCAATTTTCTGGAACAAGACCAAGCCAGGCCAGAAACAGCTCCCCGGCTTAATTACGGCCAACGAATTCATCGCCCGCGACGAGGGCCTGCACTGTGAGTTCGGATGCATGCTCTACAAGAAGCTAGAACGTAAGCTGACCCAGAACGAAATTCACCGCATGTTCCGCAAGGCTGTGGACATAGAAAAGCAATTCATCATAGACAGCCTTCCGTGCTCCCTCATCGGGATGAACGCGGAGGCCATGTCACAGTACATAGAATTTGTGGCAGATTATTGGCTAAAACACCTGGAATATGAACCAACCTACAACACCCCAAACCCGTTTCCTTTCATGGAGGCCATCAGCCTTGAGAGTAAGACGAATTTTTTTGAACAACGCGTGACACAGTACCAGAAAAGTGACACAGCCCATACATTTACACTGGAAGAGGAGTTTTAAAAAAAAAAAATTTTTTATTACAATTTATGTAAAAAATCTATTGTAATAAATTTTGCGGGTTCAACATCACTTCCCCTCTGCAGTGAGGGCACTTGTCAGTTTCATCCAATGGCCTGCGGTTTCTGATGATATCGTCGTGACATCCTGCACAAAAACTGTTGACATCCATGCACATCTTGGCCTCGTTCATCTTGTCTGTTTTCAATATAAAGTCAGCATGAATCAGGGAAACCGGAAGTCCTTTGACTGGTTTTAGACATATGCCACATTTAGTGTTCAACTCCTTCTTCTGCCTCTTGTACATCCTTTGTTCCGTATGTTTCAGGGACTCGATGGTGCGCTTGAGTTCATCGCACCGCCCCCTGCCTGTTCGAAGACCTCCTGCAAAAATGTCCGCTTTTTGCCTGTTTAGCGTGTTCGCCTGCCTGTCCTTTTCAAGTTGATCTCTGTCGGACTCCAGCTTCTGTAGGACTTGTTTCGATATCTGCAGCTGTGCCTTCGCCTTTTCCACGTCTTTTTTTGCAGCTTCGATTGTAGCTTCGATTTCCGGAATATCGTTGAACATGTTGATCGCTTTGTTCAAGCGATGCAACTCCCTTTCGTATACCATCATCATTCGTTCCTGGTGGGTCAGGTTATACTCCAGGTCGTGCCTCTGTCCCTCGATGTCCTCGAGCGAAGAAAAAACACGGTTCCCAAGCGTGGTGGCATCGCTGTCGGTGGTGGTGCTGTCGTCGCTGTTCACGATCACTTCAAGGGAAGCATTGCTGGGAGGGGGCGGTTCCACGGACGACGATTCCTGGGGTGGGTCGATATGCTCTATCCTCCTTGCCGACGAACGGGTCATGATTTCATCGGTGGGGCTGATGGACAAGGAGCGAGAACGGTTGCGGGGGCGACCACGACGGCGAGCAGTGTCGCGGGCGGCGAAGGAGTCACGGGAGGAATCATCATTTGAACCGTAGAGAGAAGACATGGTGTGTGTGGCGAGGGGGCTGGGGGGTCGAGCGAGGGTCTGGGGCAGGAAGGAAATAGAGTTGTGAGGGGTGGGAGGGAGGGAGGAAATAGGAGACTGAAGTGGGGGGGGAGCCCTGGCAGCCACCCATCTACTTGAGTCCTCGGTTTTGTTCAGAGGATTCATCTGATTGGTCGGATCTTTTGTAGTCAGTGTAGTCAGAAAATGATGACTTTTATTTTTTACCTTGGCTTGGCTATGTCATATTTTTTATTTTTATTTTCCAATATAAAAATCAATAAAAAAAAAAGAAATGGAATGTAGTCAAAAAAATGACCACACCTAACGTTGCTGATTGGTCACTCCTCGGCTATTTAGGAGGGGCGTCTAACGTTGCTGATTGGCTGACCCCTCGGCTGAATAGAACG
>Ga0070749_10002507_pt1 | contig 12306 bp, 15 predicted proteins | sample VirMetDEL_Nov_18_FD_75180 | JGI IMG/M metagenome (GOLD analysis project Ga0070749, IMG submission 75180) | Aqueous microbial communities from the Delaware River and Bay under freshwater to marine salinity gradient to study organic matter... | ecosystem: Environmental > Aquatic > Marine >...
ACTACAGGTACTATTCAAGATGCAAAAGTTTCTAAACTAGCATTAGAAGGAAGTTTTGGTCCTGTTAACAGAGTCATTACGACTAAAGAGTTGATGGATGCTGGACAAGTAGTGGAGCTAAAGATTAAATGTTTCCTTTTAGACTACGACAAAGAAACAAAAAATCTACTCAAGAAAGCAGACTATCAAAAGGAAATAGATTTCATTGTTACTAACAACAAACGAAATCAATTCATTACTAAACTTACGAAGGTAATGAAAGGCAATACTCTTATCCTTTTTCAGTTTGTAGAGAAGCATGGCAAACCATTGTTTGAACTTTGCCAACAAGTATGTGGTGAAAGACCTTTGTTTTACATCTCAGGAGAGACTAAGGTAGAAGAAAGGGAATACATAAGAAAGATACTAGAGACACATGACGATGCTGTTCTTGTTGCTTCTTATGCAACATTGAGTACAGGTATTAACATACCAAGCATTGAAAACATTATCTTTGCAAGTCCTAGTAAATCTAAGATTAGAAACTTACAATCAATTGGTCGTGGCTTACGTCTAAAGAATGGAAAGAACCAGTGTACGTTGTATGATATTGCTGATAACTTTTCTTTGAAGTCTAAACCTAATCATACATTACGACACTTTAAGGAAAGGATTGAACAGTATCAGGAAGAACAGTTTGTGTTTGATATTAAACAGATATCTTTTTAACATCATCCGGGCTACACAGACATTATAACGGTTACGTCAATAGCCGTCAAAGATCAAGACTTGATTACTTCATCAGAAAATGTAATAATGTACCTATAGTAAAGAAATGGAATGACTTATGGCACACTATGTTGACAACGCAAAGTTTTTAGAAGCAATCAAAGAGTACAAGAAGGAAGTGAGCCTAAATCCAAAGGCACGAGTCCCCGAGTACATTGGACATTGCATTCTTGAAATAGCAAAGAGGTTTGCATCACGACCAAACTTTTATGGTTACTCTTATAAAGAAGAGCTGATTAGTGATGGTGTTGAAAATTGTTTGATGTATTTGACTAATTTTGATCCAAACAAAAGTAGCAATCCATTTGCATACTATACACAAATTTGCTACTATGCATTCATTAGACGAATTCAAAAGGAAAAGAAACAGAGCTATGTAAAGCACAAACTCTTATTAGAGATGCCATATGAAGCATTTGATACAAGTGAATTTGATGATTCAGAACTTGCTCAAAGTTTTGTTACGTTTATTCAAACCAACAGTAATTTTGATCATGAGTCGTTTGAGCGCAAGATTAAGAAGACTCAGAAGCCCAAGGATACTGGTTTAGAAGAATTCATGAAGGGAAACAATGAGTAAGGTCGCTTTAATTACTGATACACATTTTGGAGCACGTGATGGACGAGCCATTTTTCATGACTATTTTCAAAGATTTTATTCGGAAGTATTTTTTCCCACCCTTACTAGAATGGGGATCACTACTGTTCTCCATCTTGGTGATTTATTCGACAGGCGTAAGTACATAGACTACTATTCACTTAATCGTTGCCGTCAGTATTTCTTTGATGAGTTGCTTAGGCACGACATGGAGATGTACTGCCTTGTTGGCAATCATGATATTGCTTTACGCAACACTCTTGAATTGAACTCGTTAGAGCTTCTTCTACAAGAATATAGCAACATATATCCTATTACAGCACCAACAACCATTCCTGTTCTAGATACCAAAATGTTGATGATGCCATGGATATGCTCAGACAATTTTCAAGAAAGTATGGATGCAATTAAAACAACTAATGCAGATATCTGTTGCGGGCATTTTGAGATATCTGGATTTTCCATGTACAAAGGAATGGAGTCACATGAAGGATTCGACGCAGGACTTTTTAGTAAGTTTGATCTTGTTTTTAGTGGTCACTACCACCACCGCAGTAGCATGGGCAATATTAGTTATATTGGGAATCCCTATAGCATTACTCATATGGACTATGCTGACCCTCGAGGATTTCATATCTTTGATACGAAAACTCGTGAAATAGAATTTATTCAAAATCCTTTTGATATCTTTGATCGCTTTGTATATGATGACGGTGAAGGCCCGCCACAAGTAGATACGAATCGTTTCAAAGACAAGTTTGTCAAGATCATTGTTCAACGTAAAACTGATTTTTACTCATTTGACCAGTTTATGGATAAAGTGTATAATTCAGGTGCACATGATATAAAGGTAATGGAAAGTATCCATGAAATGGATGCTGAAGAGATGGAAGAGTCTATGGACATAGAAGACACCCAATCTATTCTAGCACATTACATTGAAAAAGCAGAGGTTGATGTTGACAGGACAAAGTTGTCTAAATTCATCAAAGAGTTATACATTGAAGCGATAAACACACAAGTCTAATATGGCGATACACTTTAAGAAACTCTACTATAAAAATTTCTTATCTACTGGCAACGCTGGAACCACGATATACTTGGATAAGACACCCACTACTTTGATTCAAGGTACTTCTGGCTCTGGAAAGTCCACAATCATTGATGCTTTATGCTTTGGGTTGTTTGGCAAGGCTTTCCGCAACATCAACAAGCCGCAGCTAGTAAACAGTATCAATCAAAAGCACTGTGAAGTTCATGTAGAGTTTTCAACTAATGGTCGCAACTACACAGTAATAAGAGGCATCAAGCCTGCTAAGTTTGACATTCTTTGTGATGATAAGCTAGTAACACAAGACGCTGCTGTTAAGGATTATCAAAATGTTCTGGAGCAGCAAATTTTGATGATGTCGTTTAAGACGTTTACACAGATTGTTATCTTGGGTAGTACAGCATATACACCGTTCATGCAACTAACACCTGCTGCACGACGTGAAGTGATTGAAGACATTCTCGACATTGGTATCTTTAGTACCATGAATCTTTTACTGAAACAAAAAACACAAGAGACAAAAGAACAGCAGATACTTATAGACTCTAACATCAAAGCACAAAAGGAAAAGGCAGATGGTGTAAAGCGTTTGATTGATGTTCTTTCAACAAAGAGAGATGAAGAGCTAGAAGAGCTCAATCGTGAATACGCTAATGTGCAAAAAGAGATTGATACAATTGAATCGCAAATTGAAGAGTTGAAGAATGCAAACAATGCACTCAAGACAAAAACCATCAATCAGTCTGTTCTGAAAGAAGAATATGAACTATGTACCAAACATTCAATTGAACTAGTTCATGAGAACAAAAAAGCGAACACACAATTATCACTAATCAACGATCATTCAGAGTGTCCTAGTTGCAAGCAAGAAATATCTGATGCTTACAAAAAGACAATGGAAAAGAGCATTAGTAAGACTATCAAAGAACTCCAGAAGCAGTTAGCTAGTAATGTAGAACTACGCACCAAGAAGAAGCAAGAGATTGATGACCTTCAAATTCTAGTTGATCAAATTCTTACTAATACTAACAAGTGCGTTGCATTAGGTTCCAATCTTGATATACTGCAAAAGCGACTGTTAGAGATTCTCGACTCTATTGAGTCTCGTACAAGCAATCATCATGATGTAGATGAGCTAAAGAAAGAGCTAAAGGTAATCGCTAATGATGCTTTCTCTATGGTAAAGATGAAAAAGGATTTAGCAGAACAAAGACAGATAGAAGAAAACGCATCTTTGCTACTTCGTGATAGTGGCATCAAGTCTGCTATCATCAAAGAGTACCTACCCATCATCAACAAACTGATTAACAAGTACCTAGCTGAGCTTGAGCTGTTCATCGAATTCCATCTTAACGAAAACTTTGATGAAGAGATCAAATCACGACACAGAGATACCTTTACCTACGGTAACTTTTCCGAAGGAGAAAAGTTGCGTATTGATCTTAGTTTGTTGTTTGCTTGGAGACACATTGCTAAGCTCAAGAACAGTTCATCCTGCAACCTTCTTATCTTAGATGAGATTCTAGTTGGTAGGCTAGACCAAACTAACACAGACATTGTCATTAACATGATCAATCAACTTGCACACGAGGGCACCAACATCTTCGCTATTGCTCACCACGATTCACTACAAGACAAGTTCCGTGGTCTTATACAGTTCAAGAAAGAGGGCGACTTTAGCGTTGTGTTGTAAAAATACAACAACCTGTGCTTGAAATTTATTCGTGTTTATCATATAATAGTAGCATGATAAAACGTATTGCAGATGTACTAGCCCTAGGTGGGGCAATTGGTGGCAGTGGATTGATCGCTGCTAATGTGGGACTTAATGCTGTAGGATATGTGCTGTTCCTGTTAAGCTCCGTTTCTTCGCTGTATCTACTGAAAACAACGAAAAACGCTCCTAAGTCATTGATTCTACAGAATTTATTCTTTGTTATGGTAAACCTAGTTGGTCTTGTACGATATGGGGCTTGAAATTTATTCCGTCTTACCGTATAATACAAGAATGTTGAAAGGAATACACAATGAACATCAGTGAGATGCTTGCTAAAATTCTTGCTAACGAGAATCTAACCGTTGAGCAGAAAAACACACCAACCGCCTACTTTGACCTACAAGAGCGTAGACTAGTCCTTCCCATGTGGAAAGATATGTCTCCCACTCTTGAAACGATGTTGGTGTGTCATGAAGTTGGTCATGCCTTGTTTACTCCACTAGACTATGTGGAAACGATCAAGAATACTCCCGACATTAGTCATATCTTAAATGTGATTGAAGATCCCCGCGAAGAGCGACTGTTCAAAGAACGGTACCCTGGCTCACGCAAAGACTTCATTGCTGCTAGCAAAGAAATGTACGACAATGACATTCTTGGAATTGGAAGTGAAGATATCAATTCCATGAACTTCATTGATCGCTTGAACGCATACTTCAAACTTGGAACACGCACTGGTGTAAAATTTCAGAAGGACGAAGTTGATTTTGTTCGGCGCGCTTCTGCTACTGTAACATTTGAAGAAGCCAAGAAACTAGCATTTGATATCTACGATTTCCTTAAGGAAAAGGCGGAAAGTTTCGAGGCTAGTACCTTAGAGCAGATTGCTGAGGATGGCGATCCTTCAGAAGAAGAAGACTTTGAATTTGTGTTCTCTGGTAAAGGAGAAGAAAGTGATCAAGACTTTGATTACGGCACTCCTGCTACAGCTAATGGAGAACAACTCAAGCGACTAATTACTAGCAAGACTATTCTTGCACAAGAAAACAAGTTGCAAGAGTATGCTGCTAACGTAGGGCAGATACAATACATTACAATTCCCGATCATTATAATGATGATCCAATCATCCCATACTCAGAGATTCTTAGTACCTGTGATGAGATGAATACAGGTGTTGCGTTAAGCAATCAATTCTTGTCGTTTAAGCAAGCCTACGGAAAACAAGTTCAACATTTGGTGTCCTTGTTTGAAATGAAAAAGTCCGCGGCAGAATATGCTCGGCGTTCGGTCAAGAAGACAGGTTATTTGGATACTAAGAAGTTAGCAACGTATAAGTTAAAGGACAATATCTTCTTGCAGAGCATGGTTCTCCCCGAAGGCAAGAATCATGGCATGGTACTGTTACTTGATTGGTCAGGAAGTATGCTTTCTGGAAATACTCTAGGAGCCAGTATTAATCAAGTAGTTCAGCTAGTGATGTTCTGTAGGTCGCTAAGCATTCCTTACCGTGTGTTTGCGTTTGTTGGTCGTAAAAAAGATCTTGCTGAAAGGAGCGAATATGACAAATATACGCGAGAGCATCATTTCAACCTAATGGAACTTTTCACTAATGAAATGCCTCTGAAAGATCATACTAGGATGGTTGAAGCGCTGTTAAATTGGTCTGTTGCAAGAGCGTATTCATTGTCTAATACTCCACTGGCGCCTGCATTGATTTATATGCGTCGGTTCCTTCCAAAGTTCCAACAGAAGTACCGCATTGACAAACTTAACTTGATTGCGTTTACAGACGGCGGCAACACATCTAGAATCCCTATAGATTGGGAAGCGTACACTGTATATATCAAAGATGAGGTAACTAAGAAGAACTATCTCATTAGAAAGAATGATACTAAATTTGATGAATGCAATAGCCACTATCAGATTCTTAAAGATCGCTATGGTGTAAACATTACTACCTATTATGCACACACTAATGGTTCTCTTAGCGACGCAATTGAAGAATCTGGGTGGACAGGAATTGTTGAAGATAGCATGATCGACAAGTTCCGAAAAGAGCGGTTTCTGAAACTGAAGGGTTTTGGTCGAGATGCACTGTATATTGTGTCCACTAAAATTCTGCTAGCAGGTGAAACAGAAATTGGGACTATGGATAGCAACATGACGTCCTCAGCAATTGCTAGGTCACTGAAAAAGACGTTCAAGGGCTCGCTCAAGAACAAGGTACTGTTAGAAAACTTTGCAGACAGCATCTCATAATGTTGTTTTTATACAACATTTTCTTCTTGAAATTTATTCGTGCTTGTCATATAATGAAGACATACACTAATAAACACAAAGGAGCTTCAAAATGTCCAAACAATCCAAACAAGACCGTATCACTTACCTCAAGTACCGTAGGGTCGTACTCAAGAACCTCATTGCAGAGTCCCTAGACATTATGCAAAACGGTGGTCCTTTAGCAGCACACGCTGCAGAACGTAGAATCGCTACACAGGATCAGCTACTAGCAGATGTCACAGCAGAACTGAAGAAACTGCTCAAATAATGTTGTTTTTATACAACATTTGGGACTTGAAATTTATTCGTTCCTGTTATATAATGTAGGTACAGTGAAAGAAAAGGAATTGATGATGAAGTATAAAGTGTTCATTACAACAGATTACGGTCGTATGTTCTACATTGACCAACAGGGTTCAATTACAGGACTCTTCAGCAAGAAGTTTGAAAGTTTTGACGAGGCTAAAGAGTACGCTCTACAGAATGTGGTTACCACGTTCAAGAATTATTCAGTTTTTATCGAAGAATATGTGTCCCCGACAAAAACCAACTCAGTCAAAATAGCCTAATGATGTACAGTCCAGTCAAGTTGAAAGCGTTCCAAGAGACCACAGAGTGGGATGGAAATTTTCCTAACCATATCTACATTCTCAACGAAAGCAAATCAAAGATGTATGCCTACATCAAGAAAGGCACCAAGAACATTTTCAAGTTCAAGAGCCCAATTGATTTTTCGACTAAAGGACGGAAGTTCGTTGAGCTGAAACAGTACAAGATTCCGTATCGTCAAGAAGAGCCTACTGGTCGTGAATGGACTGTCAAAGGTAGCAAAGGTAATTCTTACGTCGTATCCGAGCAAGACGGTAAGTTGAAATGCACTTGTTCGGGATTCACTTTCCGAGGTCAATGCAAGCACCTCGAAATGGTTGAAATTTAATCGTTGATCATATATAATTGAACTATACATTATGGAGAAGCAAATGAGTAACACAGGTATCGTTGAAGAAGGCAAGAAGTTCGTAGCATATGTTGACGGCGTCAAAGTTGGTCAAGCATATGACTACCGCGGCGCTGAGCGTCATCTTGAAAAAGCTCTTGGAACTTATGTACCACGTCGTGGGCGTAAGAATGGTGCTACAGTAGCACCCAAGATGGCATTGCCGCAACCCAAAGTGGTTCCTATCAATACGCCTAAGGCGGCTGTACAAGATATGCCCGAGGCTGTATTTGTTCCGCAAAAGGACCCAGTCTTTATTCCGTTTGGTGAATTTTCGGATGTGAACACTATTGTGGCATCACGTCAGTTCTTCCCAGTCTACATTACTGGACCGTCTGGTAACGGCAAGTCCACTATGGTTGAACAAGCGTGTGCTCGTAACAAGCGTGAATTTATCCGCATCCAGCTCAATCGTGAATCAGACGAAGATCAACTTATCGGGTCCAAGTCGCTTGAGGATGGTAACATTGTTATCACAGAAGGACCCGTACTAATTGCAATGCGTCGTGGTGCTGTGTTGCTGATTGACGAGGCTGATGCAGGTGATCCGAATCGTATCATGTGCCTACAGGGTATCTTGGAAGGCAAGCCGTTCTACTTCAAACTCAAGAACGAAGTTATTTACCCTGCTCCTGGATTCAACATCTTTGCAACTGGTAACACCAAAGGTCGTGGAAACGAATCTGGTAAGTACATTGGTACGAATATGCTTAATGAAGCATTCCTCGAGCGATTCCCTGTTACGTTTGAACAGGAGTATCCGAATGCTCGTATCGAACTGCGTATTGTTAGTTCGGCAATGGAGAAATATGGTTGTGTTGACGAGAAGTTTGCACAAACCCTAGTAAAGTGGAGCGAAGCAATTCGCAAAACTTACGAAGAAGGAGCACTAGATGATTTGATTACGACACGTCGTTTGATTCAGATTGTGCATGGTTACAGTATCTTCAAGGATCAGATGATGGCAGTCAAGTTGGCATGCAATCGTTTCGATTCGATTACTAAGGCAACCTTTATTGAAGTGTTTAGCAAAATCCAACCAGATGACACTCCAGTTGAGGCTGAAGCAATTCCAGAAGTTACTGAAGAAAAAGTTGAACAGGTTAGTGAATAAGGAGATTATGATGAACTACAGTGATATGACCAAAAAACAGAAGTACGCAATTCAACTCTTGATTGAGAGTTATCCCGAGATCAAGACAACTGGTAAGATTACACTCAGGCAACTTACTGCTTGGTGGAACAATTACTCCACTCTTGAAAATCGAGAGATTGGATACCCACAGTGGTTGAAAGAGCGTAAAGAATTCCGTAGCGACGAGCGTGGCGTTTATGTCATTCCATTGCCTACAACTGACGAGGCTGTTACTCTAGAAAAAACGGTCAAGGTCAAAGAAAAGTCTTTGAGGAAATTGACTCCTGTAAAGAAGTCAGTTACAATCGAAGTTGGTAAGAAGAACCCAGATGATATTCTTACTGAAGATGAATTTGCTGCCGAACTAAAAGCAGCAGGTATTGTTGTATAACTTGAATTGAAAAGGAAATACTTATGTCTATGACAAAGAAACTAGCAAAAGCGTTTGAAACTGGTAGCACTCTAACAGCAACCGAGATCACTAAAAAGTTTGGTCTCAAGAATCCGAATGAGGCTGTGCGCCAACTTCGTATGCAAGGTTACTGTATCTACACTAACTCAAATGGTTATCGCCTAGGCAAACCTTCCAAGCGTATGATCGCTATTGCTAATGCAGTAGCTGGCTCAGCAATCTTTACACAACGCGGGTAAAGATGACGGCCAAGAAGGAATCAACTCCTATTGGTCGTAAATTTGATGGCGGCAAAGCCCGTTATGGGCTTTTACCCGCTGTCTCATTGGAAGAAGTTGTCATGGTTCTAACATATGGTGCTCAAAAGTATGATCCCGAAAATTGGCGCCGAGTTGACAATTCTAAAGAACGATACTTTGACGCACTCCAACGACATATCTGGGCATGGAAACGCGGAGAAACAAATGACCCAGAAACTGGTTTGCATCATCTAGCCCACGCTATTTGTAATGCACTTTTTGTTTGTGAATTGGAACTAGAGGATAAAAATGAAACTGAGTAAAGAAACAGTAGCTTATTTGAAGAACCTTGCAACTATCAATGGTAATCTTCTAATTAAACCCGGAAACACACTATCAACTATCTCAGCTGCAAAGTCGGTATATGCTTCAGTTGAAGTAAAAGAGACTTTTGAGAAGCAATTTGGTATCTATGATCTAAATGAATTCCTAGGGGCGTTGAGTTTGTTTGACGATCCCGACATTAGTTTTGCTAATGATAAATACGCTGTGATTGGTGAAGGCAGGAACAACATTAAATATTTTAGCGCAGACGAAACTGTACTGACTGTTCCATCGAACAAAATCAAGTTGCCGCCTTCCGATGTTGAGTTTAAATTGACTTCTGATCAAATTAATATGATCATTAGAACTGCTGGTGTACTGCGAGCACCTGATGTTACTATTAGCGGTGATGGTAAGAAACTATCTATCGTTGTTGGTGATAAAAAGAACTCTGCTGGTAATCAGTATCAGATGGAAATTGATTCAACAGACAGCACCTTTAATGCTTATCTTAAGGTGGATAATCTAAAAGTTATCCCTGGTGAGTACAAGGTTGAACTAGCAGCTAAAAAGATTGCTAGCTTTGCTAGTGGTAGCCTTCAATATGTTCTTTCGCTTGAAGCGGACTCGCAGTTTGAGGATTGATTATGGCTAATAAAGTTACCACGAAAGCTGCAATTCGTCATGTTATGGCTAAGGCTAATATTCGAGCAGCGCTAACAGCACAGCAAGTAAACAGCCTTATCAATAATACTTACAAGGTGCAACTTAAATACAATACAGTCCGCCGAGTTCTTTCTCGTCTTACGAACGAAGAAAAGAACGTAAACCAATGGATTGCTCGTGTCGGAGAAAATCAGTATGTTTATACTGAAAAATCTGCACCACTAGATTGTATTTTTGAAAATACTAAGACTCAAAAGGACAAGAAAAAGAATTCGTTGAAGAAGTTTTCTAATCAAGAACTAATCAATGAGTTGCAACGGCGCCTTGGTTGATTAGTATATTCAGCTCGTGCTATAATGGGGGTGTAATACCCCCTTCTTTTTGTAATGGAATATATTATGAATGATAACCCTAATGAGTTTATGTGGGCGCAGAAGTATCGCCCACGTTTGATTGACGATTGTATTCTTCCCCAAGCAACAAAGTCTATGGTAAAGGATATGGTATCTCAAGGAGAGATTACTCATATGCTCTTTACTGGTGGTCCTGGGATGGGAAAAACTACTCTTGCCTATTGTATTGCTAACGAGCTTAAATGCGATTTGATGTACATTAATGCTTCACTTGATAGTGGTATTGATGTTTTGCGTACTAAGATCCAATCTTTCGCTAGTACAATGAGCCTTACATCGGATGGTCCTAAGATTGTTATTCTTGATGAGGCGGACGGCACTACTCCTATCATGCAAGGTGCATTGAAAGGATTCCTTGAAGCATTTTCCGCTAACTGTCGTTTTATCTTTACTGCTAATGTTAAGCATAAAATCATCGAGCCTATTCGTAGTCGTTGTACTGTAGTAGACTTTCGCTTTGACTCACAAGAGAAACCTAAAATTGCTGCTCAGTTCTTTCGTCGTATCATCGACATTCTTGAAACAGAACGAGTTGAGTACGATAACAAGGTTGTTGCTAAACTAGTTGAGAGAAACTTCCCTGACTTTAGAAAGACACTCAATGAGTTGCAAAGGTATGCTGTATCGGGTAAAATTGATAGCGGCATCCTAGTCAACTATGGTGAGGAGAATTTCAAGGAGTTGGCTAAATATCTTAAAGATAAGAACTTTACAGAAGTACGCAAATGGGTGGCTCGCAACGAGGACGTTGAACCATCCCTGGTGTTTGCAAGCATTTACGACATTGCAAACGAGCAGATGAAGAAACAAACTCTGCCTAACCTAGTTCTTATTCTAGCAGATTACGGATACAAGAGTGCATTTTGTGTTGATCAACAAATTAACACTACGGCATGTCTTGTGGAAGTAATGACCAACTGTCAGTGGGAGGAATAATGGAACTATGGGAATATTTGAGTGTACTTATTCTTAACTTCTTTGCTGCGTGGGGAATGATCTCGTTAGTTCGTGATTTTAGAATCAACAAGATTAGAAAAGCACTTCTGAAAGAGATTGAAGAACAGGCTAAAGAAATTCCTTTTAAAGTCGTTACAGTAGAAGAGATCGAAGGTAAACTGCACGCGTATGAACAAGGAACAGACTTGTTTCTCTGTAGATTTACTACCTTCGAGGAACTACAATATGAACTAGAACGAATTGACCCAAACATTGAATGGAGAATGTATCCAACAGATGCGTTGTTTGTTCGTTCTTATATGAATGGATTTCTAAATGACTGATAAACATACACCTTTTGATTTTCTAAATGCTATTAATACAAAGGCTGTTGGTGAGCTTGATATTGATCAATACAACCCTTTTATGGTAAATAGAGGACTATCTTTCTTTCAAGATACTATACTTTGGGCTAATGAGATGAATTCTCGCAGCCACATAGATAAGAAATTACAATTTGATTTTTTACTAAATACTGTTAGTAAGAAAAAGCGCTTCTCTAAATGGTTTAAGTCGGAAAAAATCGAGGATGTAGAACTGTTGATGGATTACTATAAAGTAAACAGAATGCGTGCTCAAGAGATGTTACACATCATTAGAGAAGATCAAATTAATGTTTTGAAGGATAAATTATTCCTGGGTGGTAGAAAATAATGATACAAGAAGAAAAAACAAGATCAGTTGAAGTGTTTTATGATTGGACTCCTGA
>Ga0070749_10002508_pt1 | contig 12304 bp, 13 predicted proteins | sample VirMetDEL_Nov_18_FD_75180 | JGI IMG/M metagenome (GOLD analysis project Ga0070749, IMG submission 75180) | Aqueous microbial communities from the Delaware River and Bay under freshwater to marine salinity gradient to study organic matter... | ecosystem: Environmental > Aquatic > Marine >...
AATTATGACTGATAAAAAAGTTATTGACTCTAATAAGTATATTGACTTTGTTCGTCAAACCACAAGTCCTGCTAGCACTAACTATGCTGACTTGCTATCCCGTCTCAGTCAACTTGAAGTTGAATCTGATGTTGATGTTCCCCGTCTTCTGACTGCTGCTCTTGGTATGAGTGCAGAAGCAGGTGAGTTTACTGAAGTTGTGAAAAAGATTTTCCTTCAAGGTAAGCCATATAACGAAGAAAGCGTCTTTCATATGAAGCGTGAACTTGGTGATATTCTGTGGTATATTGCTCAAGCATGTATGGCACTTGATACCAACTTCCACGATATTATGGAAATGAACTATGAGAAACTGAGTGCTCGTTATCCTGAAGGAGCATTTGATGTATACCGTTCTGAAAATCGTGTGGAGGGAGACCTGTGAGTAAAGTAAGTGTAGAGATGTCTGTTCGTGCAGCAGCAGCAGTTCGTCAAGTTTTGTTTGATGCACAGAAAGGATATAGTACTGATGTTACTTGTCCTGAACGTGTCTTTGAGATTCGTGAAGTCATTGCTGATCTTGACGATGCAATCAGTTCTGTATTCCCAAAATTTATTGACTGACCCGCAAGGGTTTTTTTTATAAATATCCTTAGAAGAGTATTACTATTTTCTAATGGATATCAATAATCTAAAAGGTTTGATGGAGGCATACCAGCAGGTTAATGTTCCTCAAGAAGTTGATGAAGCAACTGCGATGGCAAAGCGTGGTTATGATGAAGCACCTATCCGTCAAAAGATTGCTAAGTCAACTGGTGGTGGTGAGTCTGCTGATAGAGCATCCGCATTAGAGAAGAAATCAACTTTTGGTGATGCTAAAAAAGCAAAGCAAAGACAAGATCTTGCAAGAAAGCAAAGAGGAGACTTCCGTAAGACCACCTCTTCCTCTCCTGGTCTGCATGGTTATGGTCACAAGTCTGATGATCCTAAGGTAAAGGCAAAGCAGGCAGCAAGAGGAGCACAAAGAGGTGCTCTAACTCCTAATGAGAAGAAAGAACTCAATAGAGAAGAGTTTGATATTTTTAATGTAGTCCTTGAGTTCCTCCAAGCAGAAGGTATTGCAGAAACTGTGGAAGAAGCACAGTGGATGATGGCTAATCTTCTTGATAAAGAAGAGATTGATATTATTGTTGAAGCTTCTTGTGAAGATGAAGATGAAAAGGAAATGAAGAAGGGAAAGAAGAGTAAGAAAGAAGAAGAGGGTGAAGACGAAGAGGAAGAAGAACTTGATGAAGCAACCTACTCTGCAAAAGCAGCAAGAGCAGGTAAGGATATCGGAAAACCTGGTAAAGCATTCGCAAAGATTGCTAAATCCGCTGCTAAGCGTTATGGTTCTAAAGAGCGTGGTGAAAAAGTAGCAGGTGCAGTTCTTGCAAAACTCCGTGCTAAGAATGGTTGATAAATAACCACGGAAGGTTGCTCTAACCCCTTGACTTTTTAGTTGAGGGGTTTTATAATGTCTTTATTGGGGAATTAACTCAGTTGGTAGAGTGCTTGCTTTGCACGCAAGATGTCAGGAGTTCGAGTCTCCTATTCTCCATTTCTAAATACTTGAAAAAGTATAAGTAAATGGCATTAGAATATTCTGAAGTAATGGCAGCGGGTGCTATGTTTTATAGTTCTGCGGAATTAAACAAAGCATCAGAATCAACAGAGTCACTTGGAGAGTGGATAACTGATGCTGCAAAAAAAGTTGCAACTAATGTTGAATTTGGAAGTTCTCGTAGTGAATTTCTTGCATTTATGGAACCAACTCCCGCTGCATTTAAAGAAGCAGTTGTCGGAATATCTGCTGCCCTTGCAATTAAAGGTTGGTTGAAGTCTGATCATGGACAAGGTGGAGATCCTACTGCTCAGAAAGTTTTTCTTACTGGAAATGTTTGGCCTAATGAAGTTGAAAAATTCAGAATTAAAGCGTATGGATTTGATGATTATAATTCTTCGGATTTTATTGTGAAGACTAAAGATAAAAACTACTTTGGTGTATCTCTTAAAAAGAAACCGAAGAAAAATTCTGCAGATCCTACATTAATAAACAAAGCTTTTGATACTGTCTTAAACGGAAATGAGTTCAATAAAATTAAAGAAGAAATTACGGAGTTAAGAACTGAATATTTTGCTGGGTTGGTTAGACAGGCACATGAAGATGGAATTCTTTTTATAAAGGATATTGGTCGCCAGACTGATAAAGAACTTTTTGAAGCAAAGAAAAGAGATAAAAAAATTTTTGATAGAGCATATGTTAATATAAAAGGAAGTTTGTCTGGTGGATATGGTAATGATAAGGCACCAGATGCCATGAGAAAATTTGTCAATGCCGATCTGGCAAAAACAAATAATATTCTTTTTAAAAGACTTACTCAATATATGAATGATAATGCAGATCTTTTTGCAAAAACTCTTATCAATCTTGTTCTCAAAGTAAAGTTATATGATGAACTTTCTGCCAATAAGAAATTGAAAGATTTTAGTTTTGGTTTTGCTCTCGTTACTGGTATTGGTGAAATATCAAAAGGAAAACCAAATGTCTCTAAAGGAAAGGCAATTGACCTTCATACAATCTTGTGTGGTTTAAGTGATCTTGAGGCAAATAAAAAACCATATAAAATTGATGTTGATTTTGAGAAAAAAGCGGAAGCAAATGCTGCAAAAATATTTTTTAAATTATCAAAAGCAGGTGTGAATATTTTGGATATGGAACTAAGATATAAAGGATCTTTTACGTCTCAACCACAATTTTTTGCAACAATAACAAAAGACTTTCAAACTATTTTAACTGAAAAATGTCTTGTTCCAAACCCTGATGGTTTCAGTTAATAAATAAAAGTATAAGATTAAACAATATGAAGAGTTTTTTCCAATTTCTAACTGAGGCAGGACAGTCGCAGGCATCCTTGCAAGCGAAAAAGTTAAACCTCAAGAGTGATGGACACGGTGGTTGGTTAGATACCCGTGGTAATTTTGTTGCAACTACTGAAAAAGGAAAACTTGTCTTTGTTGATAAAAGAGGAAAGAAAAAGCAAGAAGGACCTGCTACAAAACCTGCTACTGCAAAACCACAAGCAGCAGAACCTGCAAAAGCAAAAGCAGCACCAGAAGAGAAACCAAAAGCAAAACCAGCAGCACCTGCAACTTCTGATGTTGATACTGGTAGTGATACTTTAACTGTTGCATTTGGTCGTTTTAATCCACCAACAGTAGGACACGAGAAACTATTAAAGGCTGCAAGAAAAGCAGCAATCGGTGGAGACCTTAAGATTTATCCTTCAAGAACTCAGGATCCTAAAAAGAATCCTCTTGACCCTGATATGAAGATTTCGTTTATGAAGAAGATGTTCCCTGATTATGAGGAGAACATTATTAATGATGATGAAATGAAATCAATCTTTAATGTATTGGTTACTGCAGCAGAAACAGGATATGCAAATGTCAATATTGTTGTAGGTTCTGATCGTCAAGCAGAGTTTGAGAACCTTGCACAGAAGTATAATGGTGACCTTTACAACTTTGATTTGATTCGTGTCATCTCTGCTGGTGTAAGAGATGCTGATGCAGATGGTGTAGAGGGAATGTCTGCATCCAAGATGAGAAAAGCAGTTATTGAAGATGACTTTGAATCGTTCCGCAGAGGAACTCCAAAGACATTAGATGATGGTGATACACAAGCACTCTTTGATGCAGTTCGTCAAGGAATGGGGGCAAAGAAAAAGAAAAAGGTTGCTGAACTCTGGCAGATTGCTCCAAAGTACGATCAACAATCTCTTCGTGAAAACTATGTTAAAGGCAACATCTTTAGGATTGGTGATATTGTAGAGAACTTAAATACTGGATTAGTTGGTGAGATTATTCGCAGAGGAACAAACTATCTTATCTGTGTGACAGAAGATGAGTATATGTTCAAGTCTTGGATTCGTGATGTAATGGAAGCAGATGCAGAAGTACCATCAACCAATCTAAAAAAACTTGTCAAGAAAGCAGTAAAGAGACAAGACTTAGATATTGATGGATTCGTAGATAAGAATGATAAAAATGTGGGACCATATGGAGCATTCATTCCTGCAGCAAGAAATCTTCCTAAAAAGTTTAAAGAAGCATATCAAGAGAAAAGAGTTGAAGGAAAAATGAGAGCACCAGGTAAACCAAACACTCTTGTTGGTACTGGTGGATTCTTTAAGTATGCAGTTGATATGACACCTGGATTTGAGAAAGGAGATAAAACAAATCTGCAATATGGTGCAAAACCTTATAGTGGATATAAGCAATCTAATGTCAAGGATTTCATAAATAAGTATAAGGTTAAAAAGTAAAACTTATACTCATGACTCATCTTAACGATCTCTCTAAGGTTTACTTGGAGAATATTGTAGAATCTGCTGTTCCAGGACAACCTGCAGAAAGACTTGGTGCGGTGACTGCTATTCCTAAGTCTGAGCAGGATGCTGCTCGTGAAAGGATTCTTGCAAAGACAGCAGCAAAACGTGCTAAGATGAAGGAAGAAACTGATATTGACGAAGCTGTAAAGGGTGCTGATCCTGAAATGAGAAGAGCAGCATCTTCTGAAAGAAGAAGAGGTGATAAACCACTTTCAAAATCAGAAGGTGATAAAAATGCTGCTAACATGAAGAGAAAGATTGAGTTTGCGGATAAGATTTCCAAAGCAAAGGGACATATGCCTGGGTACACTTATGGAGAAGCACTCGATCCAGTAGGTCAAGAGGACTCTGATATTGATAATGATGGTGATAGTGATAAGTCTGATAAGTACTTACTTAATCGTCGTAAGGCAATCGGTAAGGCAATTAAGAAGAAACCAGTAAAAGAAGGTTTCTCAAACTGGAGACAAGACCTTGCTGAGGTGATGACTGATACTGAAGATGGTAAAGAGATCAAAGAAAAAAAGGTTAATAATAAAATCAAAATCAATCCAACTCTTGGAGAAGCAGTAGAAGAGATTGGTGGAACATTACTTGAAATGATTGAAATTGAAGGTGTTCTTGATGAACTTAATGATTCTGAACTTCTGCTCTTATCGGATCAGTTAATTGAAGAAGTTGTAGAAGAGTTCTTCTATGAGTGTCTTGATGAGGGATATGAAGTAGAAGAAGTAGAAGATCTTTTGATTGAATCTATTGATACTTCTGCCGCATTACTTTCCGAAGCAAAGGTAACTCTGGGTCACGATACGAAGATTAAGAGCGACAGACTTGAGAAGGTCAAGTCTGCTGTTAAGAAAGTTGGAAGAGCAGTTGCTCGTGGTGCTGGTTATGCTGCAGGTCTTGCAAGAAGAGCAGGATCTGCTGCTAAGAGAGAATTTAAAGCAGGTTATGAAAGAGGAAAGGGTGGATCATCTTCATCTTCCTCTACTTCACAAACCACATCTTCTTCAAGTTCTTCATCAGATTCTTCTGATAAACCAAAGCGTCCTGGACTTCTTGCACGTATTGGTTCTAAGTTAAAGAGTGGACTTAAGAAAGCAGTTGCTAGAGGAGCAAGAGCAGTTTCCAGAGGAGCAAGAAATGTTGCTCGCAAGATGGAAGGTGGTGAAACTAAAAAAGCAGAAGCACCAAAAGCAGCACCTAAGAAAGCAGAAAAGCCTGCTGACCCTTGGGAAGGTAGTGCTACAACTCCACCAAAGGCAAAAGCAAAGAAAGCAGCAGCACCAAAAGCAAAAGCACCTGCTAAGAAAAAGAAGTCAGGTAATTTAGACAATCTTCTTGCTTCTATCAGAAATGAAGAGATTGAAATGCAAGAAGCAGGAGATTGGTGGCATCCAGATCCAGAACAAGATAAGAAACTTCCTGGAAGAGGTCCAAAATTAAGAGCACGCGAAGATCGTGCTGCAGCATCTCAGCCTAAGAAAGACTACAGTAAGAGTCTGAAACCAGGTGAAACTTATATGCAATTTGCAAAACGCAAAGAAGCAGAGCGTATGAGAAAAGAAGAAATTGAGCAGATTGATGAAAAGATCACTGCCAAGACTGATATGGGAATGGCAATCAAGGACTTCTATGCTTCGAAGTCTCCTCAATTAGCAGGAAGAACCAAGGAAGAAAGAAGAAAGGCTGCGATTGCTGCTGTTCTTACTGCTCGTCGTGGTGGTAAGAAACTTGGTGAGCAGATGGATACTGAACCAGCAGAACCTGCAATTGACAAAAAGAAAGAAATGATGGATAAGCAGAAACTTGCTAATATGAAAATGCTGCAGCAGAAGCAACAAATGCTTCAAAGACAAAAACTGCAAATGCAAAAATCAGGAAAACTTCCTTTAGAAGCCGACTGATTCTAAATAGTCCAGGATACTCTCACACGGAGGACATCATGGGCGCAGTAGTTGGGATTGTAAAACCAATCGTACTTCAACTTGCTTCACATCCAGCAGTTAAGAATCTTGTTATTGAACTTCTTGAAAAGTATGTAAAATCCACCGACAATAGCATTGACGATATGGTTTTACTTACAGTTAAGGAACTTCTCTTCAAGCCACAAGCTGAAGGATGATCACCTGCTTCGTAACTAACTGGGGAGTAACCATTGCTTTGGGTCTACTGTTAACACTTTCTGAGTGGTTAGCAAAAACAAAAAGATTTGAAGAGAATGGATTACTTGACCTTTTAACCAACTTTTTAAGAGTGGTTTTACGTAAAGGAGATCAAAAGTAAGGTCTCCTTTTTTTATAAATATTTCTACGCACAAATTTAGTAAAGGTAAAAAAATGGCACTCTGGGGTAATAACGATTCTGTTTATTCTACTGGAACAGTCGCAGTTGATCTTGCTGCTGGAATTGGGACAGGAGCCGTTGGTGTTGTAACGTGGACTAGTGCTGGTATTAAAACTGGTGATTTTATAACTGTTGGTACTGGAGCTACCTACGGTTATGCTGTTATTTCAGGGTTTACATCAACCACTATTTCTTTAGCAAGCACTGCCAATTTTGTTTCTGGACTGACCACTGTTCCTGCAACAACTTATAATATTTCACAAACTCCAGTTTATATTCTTGACGATTCTACATACGATCCACCTCAATCCAAAACAACTGGATTCTCAACAAGCCCAGTCTTTAATGCTGTTTTTGGTGTAGACCAAAACGAAGTTAGTGTTGCTTCTACTACTGCTTATGCTGTAGGTCATAGTGGTTGGGTTGGAATCATGACTTATATTGATAATGGTGGTAACTTAAGAGTTAAGCATGAAGTCTTAGTCGCAGGTGGTATTTTGACTACCTCTGATGCAGGCGACGATTCAAGATTCCCTGATTCATGATTTAGTCTATGATATTTAATGAACTGAACGAGGATAACTTCCTCTTATTCGCAATTAAAAATTATGAAAATCCCCAGGCAGTCACTAAAGAAGACTTTGAAAAGGATTTAAACCATTTCAAGTATATCAAAAGACTATTGAAACGATATAAGAATACGGGTCAATTAAAGACTCATCTTCTTTTAAATCATTTCATTATTCTTTATAATATTTTCGGTGAGGCAACTACACCGATGTTATTCTTCAAGATTGAAAAGGAATTGTGGAGTGTATTGAAAACTTTTATAATATTTTTGGGTAAACTGCCAGAATATCCAAAAACATATATTCATGATATTCAGGTTGATCTTTATTGCTTGTCCGAACTTTACAAAATCTATAATGGAAAAGAAGAAGATTGACAGAATCATAGACATAGTGAGATTGCATCTTCATGAAAGTCTTCCGACCATGGCTATGGGTCATGGTAAAATTGCTGGTAGTGTTGAGGCGGGTGATGATCCCCCTGTAAGAAAAAGAAAAAGACAGTATATGTCTGGTGGTCGTGGTAGCAGAAAATTCTGGCTAGACTATCTCAAATCCTCCAACAGAAATGGAACAAGTTAAGGTTGCAATACTGGAACAAAAAATTGAAGATGTAAAAGATATTATTATTAAGATTGATAATGCTATTGAAAAACTTAGTGAAGTAAATAGTAACGTGAGTAAGATGCTCGCGGTACATGAAGAAAGGATTACCAAGCAAGAAGAAATTGACAACATACTCTTTGCTAAAATTGACAAACTCCGTGATAAAGTTGACAGGGATTATGACAGCATTGTGTCAAGAGTACAAAGCATAGAGAAGCGTGTGTGGATGGCCATAGGTGCAATCGCTTGCATTACTTTTTTAATGGATAATCCCCATGTAACAAAAGTCTTGACGCCAGAGGCACAAAGTTCTATAATGGATCAGAGAAACTTTAAGGTTTAGTTATGGATTTTGTTGATGTTAAATACATCAATTTGATATCTGCGCGGTTTCAAAAGTTTAAAAAGATAAAAAGCAATCTTTATAACTTTAGGTGTCCCATTTGCGGAGATTCTCAGAAGAATAAGAATAAAGCAAGGGGATACTTATATCAAGTTAAGAATAATACCAACTTTAAATGCCATAACTGTGGTGTGAATATTTCATTCAACAACTTTTTAAAGCAGATTGATTCTGTAATTTACAAGCAATATACTTTTGAAAAGTTTAAAGATGGAAAAACTGGTAGAAACTTTACTGTGGAAGAACCAGTATTTAACTTTGAAGCACCAAAGTTCAAACCTAAATTAAGTCTACCCAAAGCATCAGAAAACCCTGACTCAAAAAAATATCTTGAAGATAGAAAGTTAAATCCGGATAAATTTTATTACACGGACAAGTTTAAGTCATGGACAAACTCTATAAAAGATGTCTTTGACGATATATCCAGAGATGAACCTAGGATTATTATTCCTTTGTTCTATCAAAATACTCTTATTGGATTTCAAGGAAGATCTCTTGGTCCGAGCAAGATTAAATATATTACTGTAATGCTTAGTGATGACGCACCAAAAATCTACGGTCTTGATGAAGTTGAAAAAAACAAAACTGTATACATCACGGAGGGACCATTTGACTCAACATTCATTCGCAATGCGATTGCTATGTGTGGAGCTGACGCTGATATTAGTAACTGGGGGATTAGCAATCCTGTTTGGATCTATGATAACGAACCGCGAAATAAAGAGATCGTATCAAGAATCTCCCGCACTATTGACAGGGGAGAAAAAGTAGTCATCTGGCCACCTAGCATAAATGAAAAGGATATTAATGATATGGTTTTATCTGGACTTAATGTTGAGTCTGTGATAGAATCAAATACATATTCTGGATTAGAAGCAAAACTTAAATTTACTACTTGGAAGAAAATATGAGCAACGGAACAAAGGTACAAAAACGTGATGGGAGAATTGAATCACTTGACCTAGATAAGATGCATTTGATGGTTGAAGAAGCGTGTAAGGGTCTTGCAGGGGTCTCTGCGAGTCAAGTTGAAATGAAGTCTGGAATCCAGTTTTATGATGGTATTACTACTGGAGAGATTCAAGAGATTCTAATTCGTTCTGCTTCTGATCTGATTGATCTTGATCATCCTAACTATCAATATGTTGCTGCACGACTTCTTCTTTTCTCTGTTCGCAAACAGTTGTATGGGAAGATGAAAGAACTTCCTACTCTGGAGCAACATATTATTGATTGTGTCTCTGCAGAGGTTTATGATCATGATATCTATAACAAATACTCTCAAGAAGAGATTGAGAAAGTCAATAGTTTTATTGATCATGATCGTGACTTCCTGTTCACTTATGCAGGTCTACGTCAGGTCGTTGATAAGTACCTCGTGCAGGATAGAAGCAGTGGTGGAGTATATGAAACTCCACAGTTTATGTACATGATGATTGCTCTGACAATCTTTGCAGAGTATCCAAAGGAAACCCGTCTCTCTTATGTCAAACGATACTACGACGCAATCTCAAAACACAAAATCAACATCCCAACACCAATCATGGCGGGAGTGCGAACCCCACTTAGACAATTTGCTAGCTGTGTGCTTATTGATGCTGATGATACCCTCGATAGCATCTTTAGTTCTGATATGGCTATCGGCAGATATGTTGCACAAAGGGCGGGAATCGGTATCAACGCAGGTCGCATCAGGGGCATCAACAGCAAGATCAGGGGCGGTGAGGTTCAGCACACAGGTGTTGTACCATTTCTCAAGAAGTTTGAAGCAACTGTCCGATGCTGCACACAAAATGGCATTAGAGGTGGAAGCGCAACAGTCCACTTCCCAATCTGGCACCAAGAAATCGAAGACATCATTGTCCTAAAAAATAATAAAGGAACTGAAGATAACCGTGTTCGTAAGTTAGACTACAGTATCCAAATCTCTAAACTCTTCTATGCCAGATTCATTCAAAACGGAGAGATCTCTCTCTTCTCCCCGCACGACGTTCCTGGTCTGTATGATGCTTTTGGCACTGATCGATTTGACGACCTATATGAGTCTTATGAACGAGATCAATCTGTTCCAAGAAAGACTATCGGAGCTCAAGAACTCTTTTTGGATCTTTTAAAAGAACGTGCAGAGACTGGTCGTATTTACATTATGAATATTGATCATTGTAACTCTCACTCTTCCTTTAAAGACAAGGTGAATATGAGCAACCTGTGTCAAGAGATCACTCTACCAACTTATCCAATCAATCATATTGATGATGAATTTGGTGAAATTGCTCTTTGTATTTTATCTGCTGTAAACGTAGGTAAGATTAAGTCTGATGAAGAACTTGAAGATCTTTGTGATCTTTCTGTCCGTAGTCTTGATGAGTTGATTGAATATCAGAACTATCCAATCAAAGCAGCAGAAATCTGCACTAAAGCACGTCGCTCTCTTGGTATTGGATTTATTGGTCTTGCCCACTACCTTGCTAAACTTGGATACAAGTATGAATCTCAAGAAGCATGGGATGCGGTTCATGGACTTTCTGAATCTTTCCAATTTTATCTTTTGAAAGCATCTAATCAACTTGCAAAAGAAAAGGGTCATTGTGAATACTTTGGTCGTACTAAGTATTCTGATGGTATTCTTCCTATTGATACATACAAAAAGGAAGTAGATGAGATCTCATCTCAGGAGTTACAGCATGATTGGGAAACTCTTAGATCATCAATCTTGGAGCATGGTCTCAGGCACTCAACATTGTCCGCACAAATGCCTTCAGAGAGCAGTTCCGTTGTGTCAAACGCAACCAATGGAATCGAACCACCTCGCGGATACTTGTCCGTTAAGAAGTCCAAGAAAGGGCCTCTTAAGCAGATTGTTCCGCAGTATCACACACTGAAAAATAACTACACACTTTTGTGGGAAATGCCTGACAATAGGGGTTACATAAATGTAGTGTCTGTGATGCAAAAATTCTTTGATCAAGCCATATCTGGTAATTGGTCATATAATCCAGAACATTTTGCTGATAATGAAGTACCAGTTTCTGTGATGGCAAATGATCTGTTAACTACATATAAGTATGGGTGGAAGACTTCCTACTATCAGAATACACATGATATGAAGAACGATGAAATGGAAGAAGAGAAACCCAATCTTCAAGATTTGATAAGTGAGTTAAGTTCAGTAGAGGAGGGAGAGTGTGAATCCTGTGCAGTTTAAAATTTCTTCCGTAGAGGAATCTAAAACAAAAATTGAAGGAATGACCGTATTTAATACGGAACAGGTGAATACGAAAAAACAACCAATGTTTTTTGGAAAACCACTTGGAATTCAGAGATATGATTCATACAAATATCCCATATTTGATAAACTAACTACTCAGCAACTTGGATACTTCTGGAGACCCGAAGAGGTGTCTCTCCAGAAGGATCGTGGAGACTATCAAACTCTTCGTCCTGAACAAAAGCACATCTATACTTCTAATCTGAAGTATCAGATCATGCTGGACTCTATTCAGGGTCGTGGTCCTGGTATGGCATTCATTCCATATTGCTCTTTGCCAGAACTTGAAGCATGTATGGAGGTCTGGGGATTCATGGAGATGATTCATAGTCGCTCATACACATACATTATTAAAAACGTCTATTCAGATCCTTCCGAGGTATTTGATAAGATCGTCACTGATGAGCGCATTCTAGAGCGTGCTAGAAGCGTTACAGAGTCATATGATGACTTTATTCGATCATCACAACAATATGGTGTATCCGATACTTGGTTGCACAATCTTGAAGGAGTAACATACGCAAAAGAAACACTCAACGATGTCAAACGAAAACTGTACAGAGCAGTCGCAAACGTTAACATTCTTGAAGGTATTCGCTTCTACGTTAGTTTTGCTTGTAGTTTCGCCTTTGGCGAACTTAAGCTTATGGAAGGATCCGCTAAGATCATCTCTCTTATCGCAAGAGACGAAAACCAACAC
>Ga0070749_10002510_pt1 | contig 12300 bp, 13 predicted proteins | sample VirMetDEL_Nov_18_FD_75180 | JGI IMG/M metagenome (GOLD analysis project Ga0070749, IMG submission 75180) | Aqueous microbial communities from the Delaware River and Bay under freshwater to marine salinity gradient to study organic matter... | ecosystem: Environmental > Aquatic > Marine >...
ATGCTGCCGGGATACCGCGAGCCACGGTTTTCCTCGGCCGGCTGGAAGTCGAAGAACAGCGGCGCCCCGACATAGGAGCCGCGATAGATTTTCGTCTCGCAGACGACGGTCCCGCCCGTCTCCGAGCCGACAATGCCGTTGATCGCCCCGCCTTCCGGAAGCTCCCGGAGGTCCGACTGCACCGCAATGGCCGCGTCCGAGCCAACGGTCGGGTAGCTGTCCGGCGCGTCGATGGCCGACCACCGCAAATTATTCGGGTAGTCCGTCGAGCTTATGACGAGGTTCGCCAGCATCAGGAAGTTGTTGAAGACCGCCAGGTGACGGGCCTTCGGTGCCGCCGCCGCAAGATCCGCGAAATTCGCAGCCGCCCCGATGGTCTTCGCCTGCACCGCGTTGGCGATGTTGGCGGCGAAAACGCTGTCCCCGTATCGAGCGAAGGACCAGCGCTCGTCCTCGGCGCAGTTGTAGGTCGTTCCCGAGCGATCGGTGAAGGACGTTGCCCCCGCGCCGATCTCGTAGAGCTTGGTTCCCGTGCCGGCGTAGACATAAGTCCCACCGCCGGTCGCCTTGACCGCCATCGCGCCCCGCACCCGATCGGCGAGGGCCGAAATGGTGTTCGAGAACGAGAGGAACTGCCGGTAGGTCGCCGCGCCGGTCTTCGGGTTGAAGCCCGAGACGAGCACGTTCTTGGCGATGGTGGTTCCGTTGCCGAGGTCTGCCTGATCGGGGAGCCACTCCCCGAAAGACATCACGGGTTAAGCGTGTCCGTGCGGATCAGCAGCGCCCCGCCAGAGAAGCGGTCGCGGTCGTCCTGCTGCTCGATGTCCTTGAAGGCGTCCTCGCGTTGCGCCGCCCAGAACGACATGCGGGCGTCGTCGCGGACATACTTCGCGAGTTCGTACATCGAAGACGCGAGGTAGAGGTCAGGCGAGGAGGTCAACAGCGCGTTGGCTGTGTTGGTCGCTGTCAGCCCCGCGAACGAGGCGTAGTAGATACCGGCGATCGAATAGGCCGCGTCCGGCGTCGGGAAGAAGCGGATGTTGTCCGCCTCCGTCGCGAAGAAGTGCGGCTCGCCCGTGCCCGACGACGGGCGCATGGTGATGCCCTGCTCCAGCGACACCGGCTGCAGCTTCACCTTCGGGTCGGCGTTGATGTAGATCGACTTCATCTGCACGTAGCGCGTCGGCAGCGCGACGGTCGCGGTTCCGGCCACGGTCGTCAGCGACAGCGCGGTTTCCATCGCCCGAATGCGCAGGCGGCGATTGATCTTCGCCTCGCCGAGCGTGATGAAATCCGGGTAAAGCGCCGTGAGGTCGGATCGCGAGGCCCATGATGTCATTGCCGTCTGAAGGCTGGCGAAGTCGCTGATAGCCATGCGGCCTCCGTCTCAGGGACGCGGCGTCTCACGACGCTGCGGGCGGGGTATTAAAGCGTTTCGTACTCGACGACGTTCTGCGGCGCCGGGGCCATCGCCTCGCGCTTCTGCCGCTCGACCTCCGCCGCCTCGCGCTCGTATTCGTCGCGCCCGAGGGCGGCGAGCTGGTGCGTAAAGTCGAACGTGCCGACGTGGCGGTTGGCCTGGCTCAGGTCGTGATCGACATAAATCTCGACGCCGGCCTCAATGCACTTGTGGCAGAACCACACGTCCTCGCCCTGGTACTCGTCCATCTGCGTCAGGTAGGGGATCGCGAACCACGGTTTCGAGATCCGCTTGAACACGTCCATCTTGACCAGCGCCGTGTGCAGGCCGACGTGATCGTAGACCCGCTCCAGCCCGTAGCTGTCCGGCATGGTCCAGACGATCTTGCCCGGCGCGTTCCGCGTCGTCGGCGTGCAGGGGAACGACCTGCGGACAGCGTTGCAGGCGACGAAATCGAGGTCATGCGCGAGAAGCTGGTCGAGCGTGTGGGTCGGAAACCGCGCGTCGGAGTCGAGGAACAGGATATGCGTGGCGTCCCGCTTGAACGCCTCCTGCACCAGTTGCATCCGGCCCTTCGGCAGGATGCTGATCTGCGCGTTGACGACCGCGACCTGATGCTCTTTCGGGTGTGTCTTGGTGAAGACGCCGACAAGTCCCGCGAGATCGAGGCCGAAGCCCGACTTCCACACGTCGGACGACGGAACGCCGATGACGACTTTTGCCATTAAACCCTTCCGGGGGCGGTTCGGAGGTAGAGGTATTGAGGGTCGTTCAGCTTGCGCCGGATTGCGGCGGTGCAATTCGGATCGAAGATGTTGACGCCTTCCTTCATCCAGTCCTCGACGACGGAAAGAGGAATGGAGGCGACGCGCCTGATGTCGCGCGACGGCGTGTACCCGTCGTTGAGGGAGTGGAGCGCCTTGTTGTGTTCAAGGATCGGCTCGACATCCTGGACGCGCCGGATGGTTACGGCGTCGTCCAGGGCGTCGGCGTGGAACTCCGTCCGGAGCCCGTTGATGTCGATATCGACGGACAAGAGGGACATCAGCCGATCTCGACCGCCGAGATGTTGATCGAGGTCGTCGCGTCCGTGATGGCGGCGATGTACGCCTGGCCGATGGTCTTGAAGATGTACGGCTGGCCGGACGCGATCAGGCACCCGGTCGAGGTCGAGGACGCGACGGCGGACGTGGGACCGAAACGGATATTCACCGCCCCGGCCGCCGTGATGAGCACGCAATGCGCCGGATTCCCCGCCGCATCCGTGGGCAACGACGCGGTGCATTGCGTGTTACCCACGGCGATGCGAACGGAGTTCCCGATCACCGCAAGGGCGCTATCGGGATAGCGGCTCATGCGGCCACCAGTTCGATGACGGCCTGACCGACGAGCCCGGTAGCCGAGCCGGCGGTCATGATGACGTTCACATACTGGTTGGCAGTGAGCTTCTTGTAGCCCTTGCCGTTGGCCGTGTTGAAGTTGTTGAACACGCCGGCCTGCGACAGGTCGTAGAGCGACCAAATGCCGGTGCCGGACGAGGTTGCGAGCGAGCCCACGTCCACGTTGACCGTGCACGAGGCCGTCGAGCCCGTCTGGATGTCCAGCGTCACCGACTTGACGTAGTAGGCGTCCGCTTCGGTGTTCTGGTACTGCGCGATGGCCGCGCCGACGCCAGCCGTCGCCACAAGCGGGACGATGACGAGCTTCGGCATGCGCCACGTCGGGGCCGTCGCGGAAGCGGAGGTGGAAGGAACGCCGCCGAGGCGGGCGATCTCCTTGCCGTCCACTTCATTCTTGAAGGCAACGGAACCGTCCGCCTTCTGAACGAAATTAACTGCCATTCCTGGCCTCCTGAAAAGAAAAGGGCCGCCCCGAAGGACGGCCCTGGTTCAGCCCTGAACGGCCGGTTACGACGTGGTGATGTCCGCGATTACCCCGGAAGCCGCCTCGTTGCGCGACTCCAGGCCGTACTCGACGACCATGAACTTCTTCTCGCTGTCGCCGGTCTTGGCGATGTCCGAAGTCTGGATCGGGCGCAGATAGCTGACCGACCAGTATTCGAGGTCGAGGACGTGCGCGGTGCGCTCACGCTGGAAGCGGTTCGGGACGACCTTCAGCTCGCCGTAGTCCGACGCGTAAACGTCGATCGAGGCGATCAGCTTCTTGTCCTCGCTCTTGTCGAAGCGGGTCGCGTTGCCGGTGAAGGAAGAAACCACCTGCTTGTTGTACGGCCCCACCATGAGCATGGTGGGATCGCCGCCGGCCGAGAACACGCTCTTGAGCACGTTCTTGAGCAGCGACTCGGTGAACGCCCGGGTGGTGCCGTCCGTCGCGGTCGCGGTGATGCCCGTGGCCGTGGCGTAGGAAGTGCCGCCCGAGGTGTTCGACGCGTACCAGTTCTCCAGCGCGCGGGTCTTGCGGCCCACCGACGCGGAGCCTGCATTGCCGGCCTGGTTGCCGACGAGCGTCTGCTCCATGTCGCGCTTGAGCTCCTTGCCGCGCTTGGCAAGCTGGTAGGCGAGTTCCGACTTGCGGCCCGCCTTCAGGACGGCGTCCATCGTGCCAGAGACCACGATGGCCTTGGTCGAGATCTGCATGTAGTTCTGAACGCGGGTCGTCGCCGTCGCGGTCAGGGCGTTGATGTCGTCGCCTTCGACCTGCGCGTTGGTCGTCGCAGCGGCGAGGGCGTCGGTCTGCCATTCATGCAGGGTGTTGCTCGCCTTGCCCTTGCCGATCGAGGTGAGGAACGGCGTTTCGGTGGGCGAGATGTTGTAGATAACATCGGTCAGATCCTCGCGGATACCGATGCCCGCATAAGTCTGGTAGGTGGCATTGGGAATAGCCATTGCTGGGTCGCCTTACTTCAGGCCGGCGAGGAAATACGCCGCAGCGTCCTCGACACGACCGGATTTCCGCAGCTTCTGTTCGAGCGCCGTGCGCTTCTGGACACTGAGGGAGTCGGCATCGGTGGCGGCGCCGGGCCTCTGCACTTTCGGCAGGGCGACGACGCGCTTCTCGATCTGGGGCTTGCTGGCCTGGAGCTTGTCGTACTGCGCGGCCTTCCAGGCGATTGTCACCGCCCGATGGTCCGACAGCATGTCAACGTCCTGCGCCTGATAGCCGTTGGAGAGCAGATAGCTGCGAAGCTCGGCCCGCGCCTTCGGTCCCTTCTCGGGATCGGCGAAGACGGGGAGCTTCTTGGTAAGCTGCTCGCTTTCGGTTTTCAGGGTCTCAAGGAACTGGGTCCGCTGCTTTTCAGCCTCGGCCTGCGCGATCGTCGCCTGCTCTCGCATGACGGCGGCGCGCTTGTCCTTCATGTCGCGGAAGTATTCCTTCCACTTCACGAACTCCGCAGGGTTCTCCTGGAGCCTGTTCCAGTCGACCTTTTCCTCAGTGACAACGATGGCGTCCAACTCTGCCTTGAGCGTGCTCAGGAAGTGGTTGGCCGCCTGAAGCGTCTGAGACTTCTGGGCCTCGAAAGCCTTGATCTCATCGGCGTGCTTCATCGTCTTGCGGGTGTAGTCCGCTTCGCGCGAATAGCCTTTGCGCAGCTCGTCGAGCGTTACCTTCGCTGTCTCGCCACCCGGAAGGGTGACTTCGATCAGGTCGGGCTGCTCTTGAGCCGGCTGGGCCTCGGCGTCGGCGTCTTCCGCAGACGTGTCGTCCTGTGTTGCCTCGGCTTCGCTCTCGGCCGGCTGCGTGGCGGCTTCGGGCTCTGCTTCGACTGCGGGTCGCCTTCTCTCGGGCTCGGGTGTGCCGGCCTCGGCCGGTCCCGTGAGGAGCCCTTCGATCTGCAACGCCGCCTGATTAAGCGTGATACCTGCAGTTTCCGGCGCTGCCGGGGTCGCTGCTTCTGACATGAAAACGTCCTTCTAAGGGATGGGGCGTCTCACGACGCTCCGGGGTCCGCCGCCTTACAGGCCGGCGGATTCAATCGCGCGTTTCAGCGTCTCCGCGTTCACGCGCATGTCCTTGTTCTCGCCATCCCGGCAGACCATCCGGCCGTACCAGTGGCCGCACCACTTGGCGATGTGCCAATACATCGGGTGCTGGTAGCTCTCGGGCACGAACTCGATGATCTTCGTGCCGGTCCCGGCGAAAAGCATGTTCGCGCAGCCCGCCCCGTGGGGCATGACCACGCATTCCGCCTCGGCAAAGAGCGCCTTCTGCTCGGCGACGCTCATTCCCGTCAGCATGACGCTCTCAAATCCGAATGACTTGAGCACGTCGAGGATTTCGTTCTCGTTCGCGACCCGCCGCTCAAGGGCGTCGGCGCGGGAGATGTAGATGCGCCGCTTGCCGGGGCGGTCAGGGGCGCCGAAACGCTTCCTCAGCCACTGGATCTGCGCCTGCGACATGCCGACGTTGCTGTAGAAGCCCGGCACGTAGAGTTCGTCGAAGTAAACGTGGTTGTGCGGCAGGGTCTTGACCTGCCCCGGCACGAACCACTCGGCGATTTCCTTCTGCCACGGCTTGTTGAGATCCCAAACGACCGTCAGTTTCGCCAGGTCGGGGTGCTTTTCGAGGTACCAGAAGCGCGAGCACGTCTCCAAGAGCGTGTGCGCGTAGTTCTCCGCCCAGAAATGCCCGATCAGCACGCAGGGCGACTTGACCCTTGCGTCAATGGGCGCGTCGTCCATCAGGTTGATGGTCGCGCGGCGCCCCTCGGGAAGCTCGAACGCGACCGTCTCGCCGATATGCGGGCCGATCCATGCCCCGTCGTGGTAGCTGTCGCGGTCGCAGATGCCCTCGGCGAGCACCAGATGCCAGCGGTCACGCCCAAGCGATCGGCGAAGCACCGAAACCCGCTCATGCTTGACCAGCATCGCCGGGCGATGGCTGAACCTGTCGCCGTCCGGCTGCCAGCCGAAGGCGTCGTATCCGTCAACGGCGGGCGGAGGCAGGTCTCCGTCGAGGAAGTCGGGCGGAACGATGGGGCTTTCGGCCCCCGCTCCCGCATACCCGACGACCTTTCCCCACAGATAGCCTTCGCGCCACGAGAAGCCGCGTAAATCCATGTGATCCTCTAAGGGCGGTTAGAAGATGCCGAACTTCTTCCGGCGCTCGATCTCTACGAGTTTGTCGTCGGCCAGCTTGCCGGCGTCCCAGACCTGCTCAAGGTGGCCCCGGAACTTCTCGACCAGCTTGACCATGACCCAAAGGCGCTCACGCCCCTCGGCATCGCGGGCGGGCGACGCTTCCCATGCGCGGACGTACTCGTCCTTGAGCGTCGTCAGCGCCTCTTGAACGAGATCGTTGTCCAGAAGCTCCTTGGCCCGAACACCGCGTGCGCGGTCGTGCTCGATGTTGTCGCTCATACCGGAACAGCCATAGGCGCAGGCGCGAACGCGCCCTGCGACTTCCCCAGCGGGGCTGGTCGCAGTACGTCAGACATCGGGGGCTCCAATGCAAAAAGCCCGCGAGCGGGATTGCTGCGGGCCTGGGAACGACGAAACGAAATCGGTCAGTGGAGAAGAAGCAACAGCGCCTCTTCGTCATCGCGCTCCATCGCCTGACGGCGCGCGTGCATCTCAATGGCCGCGAGTTGCGCGGCGATTTGTTCCGCGATGCGCCGATCTAGTTCGGCGCCCTTGTAGGTTTTCAGAATGCGCGAGAATTTCGCACTAAGATCAACGCCCGCGTATTCGACTTCCGGCGCGGCAAGTCTCGCCGCAGCCGCCAGAGCGTCTTCGCCGCTCTTGAACTTACGGACCCTGCCCTTGCGAGTCTTGACCTTCCAGTACGCATCGGGGCCGTAGGTCTTGGCCCAATTTTTATTCCATGACGTTGCCGACCGACCCCGATAGCTTGCAGCCGGGCGCGGCAGATTTACTAGAATCGCCGCCAGCATTTACTGGTCTTCGCGCGTGTTCAGCGACCCCGTGACATAGGCGGGCGTGCCTGTGATTGCGCGGGCGGCAAGCGTGACCCACTCGCCCGGCTGGAGCGTCAGTTCCGCAATGCCGGTATTGAATTCGTGGTCGATTTCGCCCGTATCGCCAAGATGGCCCGTCCAGAGCAGTTGATCGTTTGTCGAGTACGTCACGACCGTAGCCGTCGTGTCCCACGCCGTGCAGGAATTAGCAGAGTATTGCGCGAAATTCGGGTTTCCGGTTAGCGCACCATTCTTGACGAGGTACAGGATGCAGGGCGACGTGTGTTTTAGCGCGGCAGCGATTTCGAGAAGGTTCACGACCGCCTGATTCGCGCGCCCCGCATAGATCCGCATGTTCATGACGGTGAAAATCGCTTGCAGGTTCGTCGCACCTACCGTCGTGAGGGAGTTGAAGTAGCTGAACCTGTTTCCGTGCAGCCGCTTCTCGCCCTCGATGAACCCCGCGAACGACCCGCACTCGGCCTGAACGTTTGTCGTTGAGCCCGCCGAATACGCGGCCATCGTGAACGGAAACGACGGGTTGCCGAAGCTCGTCGCTGTCAGCGTGTTCGGGATGCGGATAGTGTGAACCGTCACGAAGTCCGCGTTGTTGCCGTTTGTCGGCGCTACCTCAACCGCGAAGGAGATCGTCCCGAAGCCGAGATACTGAATCCCGATCTGGAATACGTTGCCCTTCGTCGGGTCGAGCGTTACGCCACTCGCCCCCGTGCCGTCGAGTTTATCGCCATTCCATGACGACTGCGGAATGAACGTGTCGGTAGATGCAACGCCCGCCTTGGTCTGTGCGAACGATGCCGCCGCACCCGTCGTGCCAGCCGAAAACGAGTAAGTCCCGTTCGCCACGCCCGCGTTCTTGCGGACGAATACGACCGTCGCGCCAAGGGGGAAAGCATCCCACCCCGGATAGGTCGCAGTCGCGATTTCCCAGACGGTGCGCTGGATGTTCGACGCCGCCGTAAGCGCCACGTTCGTCACGCTCGTCGTGTTAAGCGTTACCGTGCAGTTCGCCGCCGATGTGGCACCCGTCGTAACCGTCAGCGTCCGAATCTCGCGCACGCCGCGATTGACATAAAGGATGCCAAACCGCGTGTCCGTCAGGTCGTTCGTGTTGCCGTAGCCGAAATAAACGCCATCGTCCGCGTGCCCCAGGCCAATAAGCTGGTAGCTGTACGCTTGCGGCGTCGAATACTTTCCCGTGAACCGCCCGACCACGCCCTGCCCCGCGCGATACCGAAGCCGCTTGCGCGATTGGATGACGCCCTGCGCGCCGACCGTCGTTCCCGTCGAGACGATGAATGCACTATCGCTCGCGGTTGCCGACCCGCTCAGCGTCGAGAGTGCCGACGCCTGGCCGGAGTTTACGCCATACACCGCGTCCGTCTGGAATACCGGCGTCAGGCTTTCCGTATGCACCGACCCGAACGGCAGGCGCGGCGCGTGGATGGCGACCTCGATATGGCCCTCGGGCGTAACCGGCACAACTGCCGGCGTGCCGTCGTCCTGCTGGCCGTAGAGGATCGACCGAGTCACCAACCCGTAGCCGGAACCCGAGGGGGCCGCGTTTGCCACCGCAGCCCGTGCATCACCCGTCGCTGGGTCGCCAATGAATACGCCCTCGCGGTGGTTACTGCCCGCCGTCGTCGCGACGATTGTGGTGTCGAGCGCCGAAGGCGTGCCGTTTACAGGGATTGCGCCTGCTGTTGTCACCATTCACCTAAGCCAGTTCAACGCCCATCGCCGCCCCGGTAGCGGGGTCACGCACAAGCCTGCGCGGCGCATTGACCTTTTCGAGGGCGGCGGCAACCGCCTGAAGCGCGCTCGCCGTGAGGGTTGCGCCTTGGTCCGTCTCGCGCGGGGCTTCCGGCAGCGGGGCTTGGGACGCCTGCTGCGCCTTGATCCGCAACTCTTCCTGCTTGAGCTGGAAGTCGAGCATCATCTGCTCGCGCTTCAACTGCATGTCGGCCTGCATCTTGGCCTGCTGTAGCTGAAGGTCGTTCTGCGCCTTCATCTGGTCGCCCTGGATCTGGGCCTGGACCTTCTGCATCTCGGGGTCCGGCTTGGGCTGCTGCGGCGGCGCTTTCGACGGGTCGGTAAAGTAACGATCCTCGGACTTGAGGCCCGAGTTCTTCACGATGTCCGAGGCGGCGTTGTAGATGTTGACCGGGGAGACCATCGTATTCAGCCCACCGGACTGCACGATCTTCTCCTGAAGCTGCATGATCGCCATGATGTGGGCAAGCATCTGGTCCTTGTTGCCCGTGCCCAGGCCGACAGAGACCGTCATGTCCATGCCGGTGTTCCACTCGCGCGGGTCCATCGGCGTCCACTCGTTCCGCAAGCGGACGATGCGCGACTTCTGCTGATGCTTGGCGACCAGCCGGAGGATGCCCCGGAACAGGTCCTTGACGCCCGTCTCGGCGAACACCCGCGCGATCATCTCGATCCGCTCCTGCGCGGCCGTGAAGATGCGATTGACGCCCGTCGCGGTCTTGTTCAGCGAATCCGCTTCGAGGCCCTGGTTGTACCGGGTCACGCCCGTCCGGGTCTCGCGCACGGAATCCACGTATTCGATAGCCTGCAGGGCGGGAGCCAGCATGGGCTGTGTGACCAGCGGCTCAACCGCCCCTTGGCTCTTGGCGCGCACGACCCCGCCCGGGCGGCGCGTCAAGAGGTCGTCCAGATTGACCTGCCCCTCAATAATCACCGTCTGCGGTGCGTTCACGAGGTACATGTTGTCAAGCAACTGCCGCTGCAGCGTGGACTTGATGAGCTGGATGTCCATCACGAGGTCGGCGAGCGACCGGCCGATCAGCTTGTGCGGCGTGCGGATCGGGCAGAGGAAGTAGAAAGGCGCCTCCTCGACCGGCTCATTGTCGAGGATCGTTGACGTATCGCCGGGGCCGGCAACCGTGATCTTGCGAAGCTCGGCCTTGCCGTCGCCGTCGTAATCGACCCGGATGTAACACTCGTTTACCCAGATCCACTCGCTCGTCTTGTCGAGCGTGTCGTTGTCGGCGCCGTCAGCGGTGTCTTCGTCCTTGCGGCGGGAGATGGACTCCCCGCTCAGGTCCGCGTCGTCGGTGACGGGGATGTCCATAACGATCTTGGAGTCGTAGCCCTCCTCGATCAGCTTGGTGCGCGTGGTGCGCTTGCGGTGGCCCATGAGGCGGGCATCCGTGCGGTCACGGGCGCCGGGCGAGACAATGAACTCCTCGGGCGGAATGGCGACGACCTTGACCGCGCCCAGCTTCGCGGTGCGACGAAGCTTCACGTCATGCAGCATCGACGGCGGGGCGGGTGGCGCAGGTGGTGCGCCGGGCGCCTGCGGATCTACGGGCGCCTCAGCGGGTGGCGGGGCGAACGGATCGGGATACTGCGAGTGCTCGATCGGCTCGACTTCGGGGTCCTGCAGGAGCTGCTGCAGCTCCATGTCGGTTAAGCCCTGGTAGGTCTCCTCGGTCACGTCCTCGGACTCGTCCCACCATGCCTTGACCGCGCCCAGCTTCTGCATGAGCGCGTCCTTGATCCAGTCGTGCAGGATCAGGAAGCCGTCGTTGTCGCGGTTGAAGATCCAGTTGCAGTAGTCGGTCGCCTGCTGGGCGGTTTCCTCGTCCTCCGGACCCTGCGGCTCGAACTTCACCACGTCGTCGCCGGCCGTGAATATCTTTATGATCGACGGCATGACGGACTCGATCACGTCGGCCACGTCGGTCGAGACGACCTGCGACCGGCCCTCGATCTCGTTGCCGAAGGGGCGGCCGTAGTAGTAATTCAGCGCCTTCTCGCGCTCGCCTGCGATGGTTCCGCCCATGTAGCCGATGGCGCGGCGAATCTCGTTCGCCACCACGGCTTTCAGGGTGGATTCGTCCATCTTAGCCATTCGGCTTTGCATCCTTTAGCTTGAGCACCGGACGGGATGCCTTGAGCGCGGCGACCTCGGCCTCAAGCGCCTCGACGCGCTGGACGAGGGCGATAACCTGGGCGATGGCCTGGCGCTCGGCGAAGGTCATACATACACCCCGGTCTCGACGTACTTGATCGGCTTGGCCCAGCTTGACGACGCCTGCGGCACGGCCTGCGCCAGCACCATCGCCGCGTCCGCCGGGTGGCTCGTCCAGTCGTGCAGCGGGCGCTCGCGGAAGGCTTTCCGCTTGTCGTCCCATTCCGCCCGGTACTGGCGAAGCGCCTCGATCCCGCGCTTGCACTTCACGGCATCGAACCATGAGCGCGGCAGCACGAGACGGAGCGCGTTGATCTGGTCCTCTTTGCGCTGCGCCGGGATCACCCGGATGTTGTTCAGCCCGAGGCTCTGCAGCGTCTCGACGCGCGATTGACCCGATCCAAGTTCCCTCACCTCCGCGTCATGCGGCAGAAGGTGGCTGTCGTAGCTGTAGGGCTTGTCCTTGAGCTGCTTGACGTACCAGTCCAGGCCGATGCCCGAACTCTCGATGTAGTCGATCCACCGGATCTCGTTCCCCGTGACCTGGATGAACCATATCGCGGTCGAGTCGCCTATGCCCAGATCCCAAGCCGTATGCACCTGGAGCTTTGGCTCCCACGGCACGCGGGCAATGCGGTTGTCGGCCTCGGCCGCCTGCATCTCGCGGCCGAAATAGGCGCCCTGGATGGCAGCCTGAAAGCTGCACTCGAACTCTTGCTCGTACTGCTCGGGCGTCATGGCCCGGCGCGCGTCGTCCAGCTCCCCTTGAGGAAGCAGGCCCGTTTCGCTCGCCTTGAGCATGAGGCGGAACCAGTCGGGCTCGCTGCCCGCCCTGTCCCATACATCCCAGAAGCCGTTGCGCCCCTTCGGCGTGCCGATGAAGACGGCCCAGCCCTTGCGGTCGGCCAGCATGGGGCGGATGACCTCGGACCAGGCGCGCGGGTCCATGTCCGCGTATTCGTCCAGAACCACGCCGTCGAGATAGCCGCCGCGGAGCCGGTCGTAGTTGTCGGCGCCGTACAGGCGAAGCCGCCGGCCGCCGGG
>Ga0070749_10002516_pt1 | contig 12295 bp, 4 predicted proteins | sample VirMetDEL_Nov_18_FD_75180 | JGI IMG/M metagenome (GOLD analysis project Ga0070749, IMG submission 75180) | Aqueous microbial communities from the Delaware River and Bay under freshwater to marine salinity gradient to study organic matter... | ecosystem: Environmental > Aquatic > Marine > Coastal...
AAGGGCATCCTTACCCGTTACGGTAAGGTAGCTATTGCACCAACCAGTAGATTCTATCGAATCATCCGCATCGTCGGTCCTGGTGGTCTTTACACCCCCTTCCAGAACGTAGCTGGCAAGTGACCTAGGTGACACCTAAAAGGCAGCCACTCTTCCTAAGAAGAGTGGCTGCTTCACTATATATGGATAGGGATGTTTAAGTATAGGAGCGTTTGCAGGTTCCCCATGCTGGTTCTGGTTGGGGACAAGATCACTCACATTAGGCCTAATCAAGTGATTGAGTCTAGTGAGAAGTTGCGCTACCCACACCTCAAAGACATTACTCCAAAGAAACCCAGGACAACTAGAAAGAAGGTAGACGATGGCAAGGGTAGTAATTCCTAAGGTAACTGCATACGGCAACTCCTTTAGCAAAGTAGTCTCCGACACTATTGGAGACCATGAAGCTCCTGGTGAGATTGACGTAGATAGCCTAAACAGAACTCGTCTATCAGATCAGGTAGAATTCAGTGAGATTGAGGAGCAGATTCGGGACTACGTCCTGGCTTCTCTGGGACATCCTGTGGTCAGGGTAGAGCTAGTAGATCATCAGCTAAAGGTTTGAATTGATGAGGCTCTTACTGAGCTAGAGTATCATGCTCCCCACCTCACTAGGCAGATGGCTATGATCAACCTCACTGCCAACGTAGGAGTCTACGAGCTACCCCAGAACATCATCAGGAACATTACCTACGTCACCTACAAGAAGAACCTACTAGCCCTACAGGCTCAGGCAGGAACCCTAGAGTTCGACTTCCTCCTGTCTTTCTTCCAAGGTGGCGGTAACTTCCTAGAAGGATTCGGTATCGGGGACTACTACCTCCTGCAAGCTAGTATGGAGACTACCCGTAGAGTCCTAGGTCAGGACGGAGCCTTCGAGGTTCTAGATGGTAGGTTCCTACAGCTTCACCCTACACCCGTTACCAATGATACTGCCATCATTGAGTTCCGTGGTCTGAACTCAGAAACACTGTCACCAAAGCTCCGTAACTGGGTTCAGCGCTACGCTACTGCCTGCGCCAAGGAGATTCTTGGTCAGGTTAGAGGCAAGTTCAACTCCGTCCCTGGCCCTGGTGGAGGAACACAGCTAAATGGAACCGCGCTCATGCAGCAGGCAATGCAGGAGAAGGAACAACTTCGCCAGCAGCTTGTCAATGAGATTGAAGAGCCACCTATGTTCACCACAGGATGAGTAAGCGATTCAAAGTATCGAGACAGATGGACGGCCTTCCTGAGCTACAGGGGGCTACTCCTCTATCATTCTTCGACCCTAATAACCCTGATGTAAATCTATTTAATTTAGTAGACGATGAAATTATACGTATCACGGGGTCTCCTCTAAACTATTATAAGCAGCTAGTAGAAGAGGATTATGATGACGTATATCTTGAGGCTAGGAATAGAACAGTGACAAGCGAGCCAATCCTAGTCCATGGTTTCTATGAGCCATCTGTTGTTGAAGAGACTCTCAGCCAATTCGGGATTGAGATCACCAACGATCAGATGTTTGTATTCAATAAGAGTTACATTGAGAAAGCCCTTCATCGTGAGCCCAGGATTGGTGATCAAATCAAGCCGCAGTTCCAGAACATACGCTACGAGGTGGTCGAGGTTCAAGAAGATTCGTTCGAGCTTTACGGCGTTTACCACTCGGTTGTGACAGCTAAGATCCTCCGCGATGATGAGGATACTGTTAACGAACCTATTACTGAAGTCGCCCCAGATGTAGGAGGTGACATTGGAGGATACACTGACCTATGAGTGACATAAGAGATTTTATGATAAGGGAAGGTATCCCATTCAACTCCAACTCAGGAAGAAGCTCTAGGACGCTATTGTCTCAACTTATATCTGTAATGGAGAATGATAGTAGCTTCAAACAAGACTACTATAAAGAAATATTAAGAACACTTTTACACCAGATCCCTTTAAACTATATCAACGATCAAGATCAGCGTGTAAGTATTAAGATTCATCACGGTAGGCAAGACAGGCTAGTAGCCAAGAAGTTTCAGGAGAACAACCTAGTCCTTCCTTATGCTACTGTGTATCAAACAGGTGTCGAGAACGATATTGATAGACTCCGATCAAATCAAACTATAATTTCACGATCCGTCTGGAACGAGAATAAGCAGAGAGCCCAGCGTGTAATATCTTTAGCAGACGTTCCTGTAAAGCTAGTTTATAGATTGGCTGTATGGGCTAGACACCTTGGGGATATGGATCAGATAGCCGCATCTATACGAAGTAAGTTTCACCCAGACGTATCTCTACAAACACCCTGGAGCAATCTTACTAAAGCGTATCTAACAAATGAGGAAGACGATGGTGCTGTGGATGCTAGGGATAGAGAAGACCGTCTCATTCGTAAAAACTTTGAGATTACTATAGAGACATACATACCTCAACCAGAGTATTTGGTTACGAATACAGGAAAGATTGAGAAGTTCATCACTGATGTTGATATAGATAGCTAAATACACGTAAGGACTCGCACATGGCACAAGTAAATCTGTTTGAGTGGGATGGCAGCTATGCTATCTCTGGATCTATTACACCCGCTCTACCCGACAATAAAGACGGTGTAGTAACAATTAGAGCAGTTGGAGTTGATGAACGCATCACCTTCCAGGCTGCTCCTGGGGACGAAGTAAACCAGATCGACAGCGAGACAACGGACATTATTATCAATGTTCCTGGTGGTTCAGATCACTTCCTTATCCCAGTAGATATCTCAGATACTGTAGAAGAGGAAGGCGACTTAGCTGTTAACCTGTCCATCATTAGCTTTGAAGTAGGTGGAGGTTCTGTGCCAACCTCTATCTCTACTGATGCTGCCCTAGAGGTTACCATTGTCGATGACGAGGTTACTGCTGATTTCACCATTGGACAGCTTCCCTCTGTTTTAGACTACGACAACCCTGCAACGCTTGATCTTCTCCTCAGCCGATTTACAGCAGAGGATGTCGTAATTGCTACTACTGTTGTTACTAGTAACGGTCTAGGATTAGCCGACATTAGTGTTCCTGCTACCGTCACCATCCCTGGAAACGCCACTCGTGCTGGTTCCCTATCCGCTGTCCTAGACATGACGGTCCTTAGCCCTTACGCTCAAGGAACTGCCACAATTACTGTTCAGGTTCAGTCAGGCAATGCTGTAGGTCTTTATACCTTCAACGTAGCGGTAACTGCAACACAAGAGCCTACCACATACACGGCCCAGTTCTTCTCTTCCGCTCCTCTGCTTAGGCAGGAGTGGCTAGGTGGTAACGCAGGTATGAATGTAGTATTCAACCAATCCGTTCCTACTGCTGCCACCTTAACTCTTACTTGCTCTCCTGCACCTGACGTTCGCCTAAAGAACACAGCTACTGGTGAGCAACTACTAAGCACTTTTACTGTTTCAGTTCCCGCTAACCGCTCTAGCGTCGAGCTTCCTGTCTCAATCATTGATGCTCCTGGTGACCAAGGTGATGCAACTTACGTATTTACAATCACCGACTTCTCTCCTAACTCTACTGGAGCATTCACCGCAGAACTAGGATCCATTACTACTAAGACCCTTACCATTCTAGATGATGAGACTCCTGCTGTCACTGTTCTTACCTCACCTGAGGATGGTAATATTCTTGGAGAGGGTGACGACGCTGTCTTCACTGTAACCCTTAGCCGTGGTGTGTCTCAGGACATTACTGTTCAGCTATCTAAGACTGGTGGAGATGCAGTAGAGGGCATAGACTTCGACTGGGGAGGTGACCGTGTAACAGTTCCCGCTTATGCTACTCAGGCCACTGGCGGTCAGATCATAGCTCTATCCAACGCATTCCCCAGCCGCACGCTAGAGGTCGCAGGCAACGTGATTGCTGGAGGGGCACTCTCCCTACCCACTGACGACACTGTAACCTTCACCATCAACGGTGATGGCAACCCTGTTGAAGTCCAGTTCGATGGCATCACTGGTGATGCTACTGAGGGCGGTGCTTTCGACCTTACCTTCGTTGCAGATGTCGCCCTTCCTGAGGAGCTTGCACTTACTGTAAAGTTCCCCGAGGATCGTTTCCCTGGCCTAGCAGCAGAGGGTTACGAGCAAGAAATTATCATGCCTGCTGGCGTGACCACTTACACTTGGACAGGTATCATTCCTGACACAGACACTACCATCACCTCTGAGATAGAGACGTGGACCCTGCTGTCTGTTGCACCAACTGTAACCAACAACATCTCCACCCCAGCACTAGGCTCACAGGTTACTGCTGACATCTTCGTTACGGATAACGACCTTCCAGCCAACCTAGGCTTCACTGTCGCTGCTGTCCAGGCTGACGCAGGTGACACTGTCTCCCTTCAGATCCGTGGTGATCGCACAGTCGCACAGGATACTACCATCAACCTCACCTACGGAGGTGCTATCGCTGCCGACCTTGCAGGTCCATCCACCGCTCTTATCCCTGCTGGCTCTGACCGTGTAACCTTTGACGTAGTCATTGCTGGTGGTTCTGCTGGTGGTGCTGCAACCGTAGATGGTGCAGTGGACGCAGGCTCTACCGCCTTTGCTTCCTTTGCTGGAACTTCACAGGTTAGCTTTAATGTTGGTGGCGCTCCCGTAACCAACAGCTTCGTAACCCTTGACAACGCTGGAACAATAAGCTTTGATGTAAACGAGTGGGATGGAGGAACCTATACCTTCAATGGCACTGTTGATCCTGTCATGCCTGTCGGTGGTGATGTCACACTTTGCTGTGTTCCTTACGACATTGGTGGTGGTAACAGCTTCTCTGACCCCCGTGTAACCTTTACTCATGGTCTACAGACTAGCACCATTACCATCCCTATTGGTGCAGGACAAGCCTCCTTCTCCTACGAGCTACATGTCTCTAATGACACCACGGACAACAGCACTCAGCCCAACGTCGCTCCTGGTGGACTATCCACCAAGAGACTATTCAAGGTTGGCATCTACGATGCTAACTCTACCAGCCACGCAGCTACTATTCCTACTCAAGGTAACGCTAACTACGACTACATTACCATCAATGATGACGATGTAGCCACTGGAATGGACTGGGACATCGACACTACCTCTGTGTTTGTGGATGATACTACTGGTCACGACATTACTGTTACCATCAACCTAGATCATGGTGTATCTGCTGACGCTGAGTTCGGATTCGTTAGAACATGGCGCGAGGCATTCGTAGGTGGTGATGTAACCCTTCCAGTCATCACCGTTCCTGCCCACGCAACCACTGCAACTGGAACCATCACTGTTGAGCCTGGAACATATCAGGACTTCAACCTTACTCTATCTGCTGGTGAGATCGCAGGAAATGATCTTGTTCTTCTAGACGGAGCAGACCAAGTTTCTCGCACTGTAGTCTGTCCTGACGAGCCAGTGGGTCCAGGGGTAGCCCTGGGCGCTCCATCACAAATCGTCCACAGAGTTCCAGGTCAGAGCTACCTAGCTACTCGCAACGCTACTGGTCCACTACAGTTCGCCACTGGTCAGTTTGATCTACTCCTACAGACCGTGGTTCCCATCGACCCTGTAGTTCCAACTGATCTACCCTTCTTCACCATCGACGGTAACCACGCTGACGTATTCCCTGTTAGCTATGACCACGATGGTAAGGTAAGAACTGTTCAGGTTGTTGGACCAGCCGACACCTCTTATGTCTTTGAGAGTGTAGACCTTGCCCTTACTGCTAACAGCATTGCTGGTAGCGGTATCCTAGAACAGGTCACCTCCCCAGGAACTCCAACACAAACACTGTCAGAAGTAAACCTAGCCGATCTTGATCTTAGCCTCTGGCTAGATGATGGTTTTCAGGCAGTAGAGGTTAAGACTAAGAAGCTACCCAACTGGGATCTAGTAGAGACTGTTCGCTCTGGTGCATACATCAAGGAAGAGCATCGCTTCGCACAGTTTGATATCTATCCAACTGATTATACTGTCCCTACTGGTTACTCACCAAATGTTCTAGGTGTTCACGCCTGGATCACTCAGCGATCTGACCTAGACGTTGCCGAAATCACCTTCAAGATCGCCAACGACGTGTTCGACGACACCATCGGTGATCGTGGAGCAGACCACCCTGAGGTCAACGGAGAGGTTTGGTTCTATGGTATCAAGGTAAACACTCCTACTGGCAGGGGCTGCTTCGAGGGTAGTCAGTGGACCAACAATGGTGGAAACGTTGACATTATCCCCACTGATCCTAGCATCGACTCAGTAAACGGATGGCTAGTTCGCCCACTTAACAGTGCCAACCCTGACGCAATCCAGACCTCAGTCACCAGGGGCAACACTATCCTACAGCCTCTACCTAAGCAGGCTAGACTATATCGCAAGACCGTAATCGCTAGACTCAACAACCAAGGTCGAGCACTTGCTGTTTACCTTAACCGCTTCGGTGGCTATGGCGTTTCTTACCCACTAGCCTTTGCTGGTGATAAGCCACTTGGCAACAACTACCAAGCCAAGCGTGGCTATGGTTCCCAGCAGGACTACCTACCCAGCATCGACAGTGCTAACGCAGCAGCTAGAGATGATGTAGAGGTTGCATGGTATTCCCAGTTCGGCTCTGGCCGTGAGGTCTTCCGTGCTAGAACTACTGGAACCCTACGCATGATGCGCTCTGCCTGTAGGATGGAGAGCCAATATGAAGGTCCTGAGGAAGGCGGTCTAGTCGCTGGTCTTGGATGGGAGGCATACTCCTATGGTAAGATCTTCGATGATGAGACAGACCGTCGTAAGTATAACTCTTGGTTCCGTCCCTACATGCACAAGACCATCCAACAAGGTGGTGGCAAGGGTATTGTTCCTCGCGTAGGATACGGCCAGTGCCCAGAGGACATCGAGCTTGGCTGGATGCAGCTACAGTATGTCTCACACAGGGCACGCACCTCAATGACCAACCTTGAAGGTAAGGTCGTTGAGCCTGAGCAGATCGCTAAGGTTACTGGAGACTTCCACAACGCTGGTGTCCCCATCCTTCCCTGGCAGCTTGACACCTGGAGAGGTGCTGCAAAGGCAGGTAACCACCCCTGGTTCTGGGGTCCACTCAAGGACAGTAACCTTAACCCAACCACTAAGGCTAACATGACCAACGGTCATGAGGTTAACCCACCCCTAGCTCCAACCAACCGCTTCTGGAACGCACCAGCAGCAGGTCTTCCTACTACATACGCTCACGTTGATCAGAGTGTTGGTGCCACAGAGCGCTCGAAGATGAAGATCATGTTCAGTGATGGCTACACCACTAGCGTTGATCAGTTCATGTCCACCGATGGTGAGCATCACTGGCGCTTCACCTTCATGACCCAGGCACCTATCTGGTTCGGCAACATGGGTCCAGTTAAGCATTACATGCAGCAGGACGCTGCCTTCGTGCGCCACTGCCACAGCCAGTATGACACTATGGGTGATTACGTCCACCAGGGCACCACCTATCAGCAGAAGGGACGTGATGCATACAAGAGACTGAACCTCAAGTATCTCGCAGACAACGGAACCCATCGTATCAACAGTTCAGTAGGCTCCCAGCACACTAACCGCGCTCAGGGGGAGCCCCTTGATTCTATTGGTATGGCTTTCAGTGTTCTTGGCGACGAGACTAAGCGTGCCAAGCTAAAGTCTGAGTGGCTACCTACACTTGTAGATGCTACTAAGGCAGTCATCTTCCCACTAGGTATCTCTCGTAGCAACGATGGACTCCAGAGCTACGCTAACAACGGCAGCCTTGGAGCCTCTCAGTGGGACAGCACTTGGCAGGAGCTATGCTACCTAGAGAGTGGACTGTCTGGTGTTCAGGATATCCTTGACCTAGATGATGCCAACTTCCTCATCGAAGAAGGGCGTCGTCGTGGTGCAGGAAACCTCACAGTGGGCACTGGAGGTGGATACCTTACCCACACCCAGGCAATCACTTCTTACATCTACTTCGCGCACGGTATCTTTGGTTGTGCTGTAGCCTTCGAGGGCGTGGAGCCTGGAAACCTAGGAAGCCTAGGTAACGCCATCCTCACAACCACTGCCTACCTACCACTACGTCAGTGGCAGTGGACTGACCGTCGTCGTGAGCTTATGTCTCCTGACCTTAGTGCCTGGAGTAACACCGACACTGAGTTCTGGCGTGCTATTGATGATAGCAACCGTGAGTTCTACTGCCCACAGACTGGTCTTATCACTGGTGCGGGTGGTGTCAACGGAACCTTCAAGCCCGCCATGGACTTCGTTCCCTGGTCATGGCCTAACAGCACCGTTACGTCTTGGTTTGTAACTGGTCACCGTCCTATCCGTGACGCACTACACCAAGGTATTGCCTACCGCATGACTGGTGACCGCCGCTTCTTGCTCTGGGGAGCCCAGCAGATGTTCGACCAGTGGACTAACTGTGACTGGGACGCTAGCTGGAACCCACTGACCCAGAACGATAACTATGTCGAGTGTGATCATATCAACGCGGGGACTTACACCTCCCTTGTCCCAACCACACCAGCCAATGCTGCCCGTCTATGGCAGTGGGGTGCTGCACAGGACTACTACTCCATCACTCAGAACAGCACCATCGAGCCTCCCACTATGGTTGATCCTATGGGTGCTCACATGGCTGGCTGGGCTGGTGAGTGTATCCATCTAGACTGGAACCTAACCTACGATCCTAAGAGACCTCCCAACTACGATGAGGTTAAGGCTACTCCTCACGGTGCTGCCTACTTCGCAGAGGCTACTGGTTCTACTGGTGCTGGTGGAGGCGCAGGTGGTGCTGGTGGAGGCGCAGGTTTCCCAGAGACCACTAAGAAGACGACGGGAGTTATCGCAGACTTCATCCTTAGCGGTGGTGTCATGGAGGACCTTGTCTCTGGTCTATCTGTTGTTGATAGCGGACAAGGTATCGTAACTGTCAACGAGGTTGATGGTGTTAAATTCCTCGCCCTTGCTGATGGTATGCTCACCATTCCAACTGCTGACGCAGACCAGATCCGTGACGCTATCGTTGCTGCTGGTAACAACGCAGTTACTATCGAGGCTTGGGTTCGCTCACACGACATAACCAACGAGGGTCCTGCCCGTATCATGTCATGGTCTGACGCTGCTACTCCAACAGGAGCCCGCAACGTTTCTCTAACTCAGGGCAAGTGGAATAGGGCTACTGACTACCACGGTGCCCTTGGTATGCAGACAGGAACCGTGCATAAGTATGCTGCTCCTACTGCACCCCAGCACTATCTCAAGCAGGATAAACTACATCACATTGTCCTAAGTATCGAGGGTCTAAACGCCAGCGGGTGGGTTAACACATTCTGTGATGGCGGATCTGTTATCAACCAGCACGTTAGCAACACTGACGCTCCTCTAGTTAGACAACTTGGACGCCAGCCAAAGGACTGGGTCGCAGGTGCAGAGATTACAATCGGTGATGAGAAACAGCTTGCTAGTGATGCCACTGAAAGACAGTTTGATGGAGACTTCTATAGACTCAGCTTCTATGATGATGTCTTCTCAGCACAGGATGTGTATGATAACTTCTATGCTGGTCCTGATGCTAGCCTAGGTGTCACCACTGTTACTCAACCTGCACGCGCTCGTTGGACTAACACTGCTGTTGTAGAGAATGAGGATGCTGACAACAAGATTATTACCCTTGAAGGAAGCTACACCAAGCCACTAGATAGCAGCACCACTCTAACTGTAAGCGCTAACATCCCAGCAGCAGAGACACGTCTAACTGCTCTTGGATTCACTGGTAACACTAAGGACATTACTCTTGCTGCTGGTGAAACAGACTTTAGCATTGAGCTTCTTATGACCAGTGCTACAGGTGATCAGGGAACTCAGGTTTCTAGATTCTACCTCACTGCTGACAGTGGCACTGACTCAGAGGTTAGCGACACCTCTGCTTGTGTCGTTCAACTGATCGACGGTCACGTCCCTGACAATACTGGAGGCACTGGTGGCGGCGGTGGAGGTAATGGTGGCACTGGTTCACAGGTCACTGAGATTACCACCGACTCTGGCGTCACTTGGTATTTCGATAGACAAGTTGAGGCTGGTCAGTTCGTGACTGGTGACTGGTGGGTAGTTGGTCCTGTCAATGTGATCGACATCTTCCCACGTCCTACCAACGATCCCAACATGGGATACATTCACGGATCTATGATCAACCCAGCCACCCCAACTACACAAGGTGAGCTAACTGGTCATGAGAGAACCGACTCCACTGATGACGACTTCACTGTGGATGTATCGGCTATGACGTTCACCAGCAATGCCATTCAGCCCTACAGAAACCAAGGCTACGTTAACTACGAGATCCAATACACACACGGTAGAGTTGGATACGATCACTCTCTTAACGCAGGCTTCCCTAATGGACAGCAAGTTAGCCAAAGCAACCCCATCACTCTAGCTGTAGGGGAAACCCTAAACTCCTCTTGGACTCACCAGGAGGGACCTTACTGGCCTGGAAGCACCGAGATGGCAGAGGTATACATGGACGGTCAGCTTGTTCGTTCCGACTACGAGCTAGGCAAAGCACCTTGGCAGCAGTCTGCTAAGACCATCCTAGGGTCCTCTGACAGATATACAAACCTAGTCATTGAGCCTCTTACGGTTCTTGAGGAAGCACCTGCTGGTTACAACAGCGGTGGGTCCAACACTGGCGGCGGATCTGGTGGTGGGGGTATCCCAACTGTCTACCGTGAGGCCATGCTTCCCAGCCGCCTTGGCACTTGGTATACTGCAAAGACCAAGTGGGTAAAGGATGTAAACGGAAACAATCAGGGACTGAACGTGTGGCAAGATCTTAACAGCATTGGTGTTAAGATGGCACTTCGCTGGAAGAACCACGCCAAGACGACCCCTCCCTACGATCCTCCCTATACCGCTGGTGAGTATCAGAGTATGCTTGATGACGGTATGGAGTTTGTCGGTGTTAGATCCTTTGGTCTTAGCTCTGATGATCCTGACCGTCCCTCCTCCTTCAACAAGCTCCATGGTGATGCAGTTACTGGAACTCCTCTAGAGGATGGAACCCCTGTATCTTACAGGTGGGTTGGCTTTGCCCACGATGACTGGCCTATACCATACACTGGAGTGGATGCCGATGGGGAGACTGTTGAACCTAAATACTGGATGCTTGGACATGAGCCCGAGCTAGCTGGTGTAGGTATCTCTCCATGGGATCTCAATGTTGATGGCACACGCAAGTGGACCATGTGGGACGGCGAGCAATCTTATAGCACTGGTGACAAGGTCTTCATGATCGAGCGTCAGTCCGACTACTCCAACCCATACGAGACGATGTATGGTAGGATGCAAGTGTTCCGCGCAATCCAGAACGTGCCCGCTGGAACCTCTCCCCTCTGGCAGGTAGCCCCTGGATACAGCAACCAATACATTCCTGCTGACAACGCTTACTGGGTGCGTGACACTGGTGACGAGAACGTAGACTGGGGCCACGGTCCTGGCGCTTACGCTATCGCTCAAGCAGCTAGAGACTTCAAGGCAGCCTACCCAGAGCAGAAGCTATACTACTTCTACTCCAAGGGCGTATGTGTTGCTGGATGGAACGGAGTTGATGGACGCCTTCGTCCTGGCTGGACTGATCCTGAGTTCGGACTCTACGAGGATCAGCTATCTTACTTCTCCGCTATTGCTAGCATCCCAGAGATTGATGGATTCCTCTTCGACTACTATCCATTCAACTCCAAGCCAACTGGAAGAAGCGGGGCAGACAACGTTGATCCTCCCTCTGTCTACACCAACCCAATCTCTAACGGAACCTACGTTGTAGATGATCCTAAGTGGGTTGTCTCTGGAGTGCATCGTATTAAGGACTGGTCTACTAGTGACGAATTCCCTGAGGGCAAGCCAGTTTATGTAACCCTAGCTGCTACTCCTAACTTCGTGTCTGGTCTAGCATCTGATACTGGTAACGCTGATCCTACTGCTGGTGGCCTTATGGCATACTACCACTGGGATAGACCGACAGTTCAGGAGCAGAAGGATCTAGTTCTATCCTGCGTCAACGCTGGTGCTGATGGATTCATCTGGTATAACCACACCTGGAAGTGTGTCCCTCTCGATGCAGCTACTGCACCTTGGACACCTGCTGATGTTAAGATTATCTCCGCTGGTCCTGTTGCAGACTTCTGGCCTTACGCATATAAGAACTACTTCAACAACGACAACTCTCCAATCCTTGACAAGGATGGTAACCCCACCAACCTTCACGGTAAGTATTTCCCTGACATC
>Ga0070749_10002517_pt1 | contig 12293 bp, 9 predicted proteins | sample VirMetDEL_Nov_18_FD_75180 | JGI IMG/M metagenome (GOLD analysis project Ga0070749, IMG submission 75180) | Aqueous microbial communities from the Delaware River and Bay under freshwater to marine salinity gradient to study organic matter... | ecosystem: Environmental > Aquatic > Marine > Coastal...
TATAAGTGTACATTTTTTCTGCTCTACCATTGTATTTGTAACTATTGTATCCAGCAGTATAATCATCACTTACGTCATCCAAATATGCTCTAAAAACTAACAATTCAGCACTAAGGGGGTTTATAGGGTCAATAACTTTAATGTTAAATTTAACCATATCCCTTGGGATATCGTCAGGAATAGGACCATCCGTAGAAACATTAATTATATCAACTGCGTTTCTAGCGTCTCCATACCCAGGATTAGGTTTTGTAAAATCATAAGTGTCACCCGGAGCTAAATTTTTAGGTCCGCCAGGATTACCACGGCCCATATCTTTTACTACGTCTGGTCTTTGTGTTGCCATTATGCGAAGTTATTGTTAGTTATATTTCGATTGCGTGAAGGGCCTTCACTTTGTCTTGAATTATTAAAGTTGTTGTTAGTAACTTGGATGTTGTTTATACCATCTCTTAAGGCACTAACCATTTCAGGAACAAGAGCGTTAATGGTTGCTGTAACTGTTTCTTCAACAATTGCTCTAACTTCTTCTCCTGTGATACCGCCAGCATTAGCGGCAGCAACTCCTGCTCCACCTCCTCCTACTCCACCACCACCAGCAGTTCCTACAGCGGCGCCTACTCCAGCTCCTACAGCGGCAATTCCTCCTACTACAGCTAGTGCTGATAAACCTACAGGACCTAAAGCCATTAATCCCGCTAATGAAACTGTAAGACCTGCAACAGAAAGTGCTAATGCTGCTATTTTGCCTATATCTAGTAATTGTATGGCTTCTGCTACTTTGACTAAAGCATCTGCTGTTACCGTAAGTCCATCAGCGGATGCTACTAAGGGGGTTAAGGCCATTCCTAAGCCCATTAAGGTTAATGCAGAAAATGCTATCATAGGACTCATAATAACTATAGATCCTAACCCTATTGCTAAAGCTGGTAATGCCATTGCTAAACCAAATAAACCTCCTAAATTAATATTATTAGATAAATCAATTAAAGATTGAGTTAAAGAGGGCATTACAGTTACAACAGCATCTGCGATAGATGTTATTACAGTAGCGATTGTATTTCCTACTGCCTCAATTGCAGGGGCAGCTGTTGCTAACGCTATACCAAATGGTATTAAAGCCGCACCAAATGCGGCTATAAGCCCAACACCTAAGAAGGGCACCCCAGTTGCTGCAGCTGTACCTAACGCCGTTAATCCCGCAGTTAATGCGAACATACCAGCGGCTGCTGGTATACCTAATAACGCGATAGCACCTAAACCAATAGCACCTACTGCCATAGTAGCTAATGCTAGTGATACAGGAATTAACGCTAAACCACCTAATAGTACTTGGGGGTTAGCAAATGCCGCTACACCTCTGGCAATTCCTTTCATTGCGGCTTCAATGGCTTTACCGTTGATTTTTTCAGTGATTTTTAAAGGTAACGATGCTAAACCTAAAGCAACTAAACCAGGAGCAGCAACTATCATAGATAGAGCACCTTTAATTACATTTGTATCAGCAAAGGCTTTAATACCCTCTGCTATATTTTGCATTTTTTCTTTTAATGCTTGGCCATTATCTTTAGGTGCAGGTGCAGCTGCTGGCCCTGTACCCGGTTTAAATACACCAGCAGCGTTAGCTGTTTCTTCACTTACCATTCGACCTGAGGCCATATCGCGGAATCTACCACCTCCAGCCATTCGTGGATCAAATTGGATTCCTTTTGCTTTGTCAGCGGCACCACTAAAGGCACCCATCAATTTATCTTTAAGTCCTTTTAATGGTTCAGATAAACCTTTAATTCTATCTTTTACACCTTTAAATAAACCATCAGTAGAACTTGGGGTAAAGGCATCTTTAATTTTGTCTCTTAAGCCTCCAAATGAAATTCCTTTAATTTTATTAAATAAACCACTAAAGAAACCAGTATAATTTTTGGGGTTAAGTGCTGAGAATAAGTTTTTTCCCAACATTTTAGCTATAATAGCAACTCCTAATAATTTGTTACTCCATCCTCCAGTAGCTTCATTAAGTTTTCCTATCCATTTAGCTACCCAAGCAATAGGTTCTACTATCATAGCAACTGCATCTATTATAGGGGTAAATGCAGTCATTACATTTGCAAATAAATCTTTTAATTTAGCTGTAGCTGCGTTGAATTTGTCTTGGGCAGAGAGTGCTTTGGCTTGTTCGTAGGCTTGTTCACCCATAGTTGAGCGAATCTCATCAAGAGATTTATTTTGCATCTCTTGTTTAAGGAGCATATCACCTAATTCTCCTCGCTGCATACCCATTGCTTTAGCCATAGCTTCTTGTTGCTTAACATTCATTTTTCCAAATGATGCTAAATCAACATTTTGTTTCTTGAGTTCTTCACCCAAAGCAGCCATATCATTATTCAAAGCAGCTAACCTTGCTTTTTCAAGATTAAGTTGTTTACCAGTCAAAAGTTCAGCTTCTAATTCAGCGCCAATACTTTGTTCAAAATCTAGTAAAGCACCTTGAACTTTTTCCATATCTGCTAACGTAGCACCTAATTCTCTAGCGGCAATTGCGGCTTTTGCAAGTGCTTGTGGGTTAGCAGCTAACGATGCCTGTAATCCTTTAGAGGATTTAGCAACATCGCCTAATATATCTTTAACAGATGCTGTTGTTTTGCTTGTTTGAAGCATAGCACCTGTAGTGTCGTATAAATTTCCTAAATTAGCTTCAGTTTCTTTACCTTGCAACCTCATTAACATTGTAAGGTTACCTGCTTCTTGTCCTGCTAAACCAATTCGTTCTGTTAAGTTTGTAAAGGTTTCGGCTGATTGTGAGCTAAGGTCAAAGAATACACCTGTAGTATCTTTAAGCGCAAAGAACGATTTTTGTAATTTTTCGCTGTTAATGAACAAATCACCGCTAGTATCAGCAGCGTTTGCTAATTGTTGGCGCATAGCCCTTGCATTGTTGTAACCAACACCTAATTCGCTTTGAAATTGGTTAGTTAATTGTGAGTTACGGAGCAATGCTTGACCCATAGCAGCGAATATAGCTGCGGGGTCTGTAACTGCGCTTAAGAGGTTAGTACCAAAGGATTTAGCATATGCTTTTAGTCCTTGTACTTTACCTTGATATCCATCCATTAACTTGCCTTCGTCTTGGAGGGCTTGTAGACGTTCTTTAGCGTCTTGTTTTATTTTATTTTGAGTATCACTATTTAATCCTAGTAATTTCCCAATAGTTCCAACAGCTTTACCCGTTAAACCTTCAGCATTTTGTATCTGGTTTGCTAAATCGAGTTCTTTTTGTCGTTCTTGATTAGCCTTTTGTAGTGCTTTTTCGTTTTGTTTAGTAACTATTAACTGCTGTTCAGAAACCGAAAGATTCCTTATAGTAGTTGCTAATTGTTCGTCAGCTACTTGAGCCATTTCTTTTAGTCTGTCTACTTTAGACTGATCAACGGCTTGTCCCGCATTTAATTTGTCTATTTCGCTTTGGAGAACTTCATCGATACGTTGTCTCCTAGCTAAAATTCTTTCGGTTTGTTTAAATTCTTTGGATAATCCATCTCCAATACTATTGGTTAAACTTTCTTGTAATTTTTTAGCTTTAGCAGCTATATCGTTATTTTTAAGGATTTGTTTTTCTATATCACTAATTTCACGTAAACCTTCTTTTTGATTTAATAAAGATCTTGTAATTTCTCTATTAACACTTAATAAACTTCTATCAAATTCACCTCTTTGTGATGTAATACCTAAAGTCTCTTTAAGAGTTTCTACTAGAGTCATAGATAGATTTAACCTATCATTCTCTATTTGAGATTGTTCTTGAGCTAATTTTTTTATAGCTTCTCTTAGTGCCTTTTCTTCTTCAGGTGTTGCCATGTATAGAAATATTCCTATATAAATATAAAAGAATGTAAGGCAGTGTTATACCGCCTTACAATTCATTCTTAAGTCCAGAGTCTTTCGGTAAGTTATCCCAATCAATATCAAAGCTTTCAAATGTTTCCATAGCTTTTTGATCATCGCTTTTACCTTGTTGAGCTTCTTCTTGTTTTTTATGGATATCACTGATCTTTTTTATATAGTAACGTCGCATATAAACGGGCATATTCCATACTTGTTCGAAACTAAAACCTCCCTGTCCCCAATAAACGAGATCGAACACCTCGTCGTATATTACTGGTTTATAACTGGAGGTCAGGCCAAAAGAACGTTACTCCGATGGGAATTTGGACGTCATTAACAACAGTGCCGTCCTCTCCTTCGAAGTTAAACGTAAGATCTACGTCAGGTGACATATCCTTGATGTAGTTTCTTAACGCTCTTGAATCAACTGCAAGTAATTCAGTGTCAACAAATTCTCTGATTGCAGAAGTGTCTGTATCTCCATCAACAGAAATAATTGTGTGTTTGAGTCGTGTAGTTAATTCTGCTTCTCTTCTCATTTTTCTTAAGTTTTTAAGCTCAAGTTGAATGTTGTTTTCGTCTCTTTGAGTGAGAAGTTTGAATGTAATTTTTCTCTTTGACTGAGGTAATTCAAAATCAAATTCGTTTACACCAGGTGTTTTAACGAGTGATTCATCTATTTCTTTATCTTCGACCATAGATAGATCAACCATTACTTCTTCGTCTTGGTTAGTGCCAGGATTAGTGTAGTTAAACACATAATGAGGCCCATACCCATAGACACGTGCCGCTACCAAAATAGCGTTTTTATCTCCAATTAAAATGTCGTTAAAATTGATAGGAGACACCACTAGTGCCTCAAGTAGTTTATCAATTACTACACCAGATTTAATGAAGCTTTGGTTTGTTAAGATATCTTCCTCTTTTGCGGTCATGTACTTAATTTCAATAGTACCATCTCTAAGAGGAGAATCTTGAGGGTATAATAACCCTTTTGAAGGTAAACCTACCTTTTCAGTTTGTAACTTTTTTTCGGCCATGCTTATAACTTTAGTCATTTATTGTTGCATATACATATATGAATAAATAAAAAGAAGCGCCAAATGGCGCTTCTTCTCTATATAAGATATTGGGCGATATTAGTATCTTAATAGGCAATAATCCATTGCAAGAGTTAAGCTGATTGTCTGTGCAGTGTTTGCATTTGACCAGTCAGCGTCTGAGAAGTCAACGCTCTTAATGAAAGCACCCTTTAATTCCCATTCTTCAACAACATCACCTACGGGACCTAAAGAGCGGAACTTAACGTCCTTCTTGTAGAAATCTTGGTAACCATCTCTACCAGTTACTGACTCGTGGTGAAGTCTGAACCAGTTCATTACGGCTTGAGCACCTGATGGGTTGATTGGATCGTACAATTCGCATGTAATGTCTCCCCAAGAAACTCTACCTTTAAGTTTTCTTTGTAGGTTGATGTGATCGAGTGTGATCTCTTCGAACGAAGGTTTAGGTCTATCAGCCTTTTTTACAAGGTAAGCAGGTACACCTTCAATGTCGAAGTAGAATCTGTTCTTTGTTTTAGGCTCATATGTTTTGTAAAACATACCGATATCGCCTAATTGTTCGTTCTTTAAAATTGCCATTGTTGTTTTATTTTAATGTTGTTGATTATACATATATTAATCTACGAAGGAAGCTCCAGTAGGTGTTAATACAAAGTCAAGTACTATGAATTCAGCAGTTTTGGTGGGTTGTAAGAACACTTGACCTACCAATTTGTTTTCATCGATAATGTCTGGAGTGTTTAACTGGCCATCCATTTTAATTTGGAATGCGTACAAACCTTGTCTTTGTACTAGGCTTTCAAGGTAAGGGGTTGCTTGTCTGATAAAACGATCTCTAGTTTGTTGAGTGTTCTGTTCGAAGACGAGTTTTCTTGAGAATCCACCGATTGTATCTTTAACGTCGAGTAACAATCTGCGAACGTTTACTCTGTCGAGAGCGCTGTTTGCGTTTTGGAGTGTTTTCTGTCCGAAAATTACAATTCCTTGTCCTGGGAAAGTAGCAATTGGGTTAACTTTAGAAGTGTAAAGATCGTCTCTTTGTGTTTTAGAGAGTTTCTTTTCTACTTTAAGTACGTTAGTAACGCCCCCTCTTGTTAAACCAGCAGGTGCGAACCAAGGTGCTGCTAAACTGTCATTCTTAGCGTATACACCAGGAACAATTACAGATGCGGGGCACCATACGTTTCTACCTAACTCAGCACTTCTGACTTGAGCCCAAGGCCAGTAAGTTGCAGCGTAGTTAGTATCGAGTTCTTCAGCTTCTGATTTAACTGTGCTAATTCCTGTGTTGTGCTTAACAACATCTAATACAAACAAGCTATCACCTCTAGAAGTGGTGTTTGAAATGATTGTATCGATTGTTGAAGAATGACCTTCTTGTGTTAAACCAGGAGCAATCAAAGTCTTAAACTTAAATTCTTCTTTATTGCTAAGGATATCAATTGCGTGAGTGTAATCGCTTGATGCTAATCCTTGAATGTTGCTGTTAGTAATGTCAGCACCAAATAATGGATTGTTTAGCAAATTATTACCAGTACCTCCATCAAATGTACCGCTTTGTGCAGTTGGGAGATATTGGCTGAATGGGTTTCCAGAGCTATCTGTGTTTACAGATCCATTAGGGGCTAAATATTCGTAAGTAGCTAAATTAACTGAGCTAACTCTAATGTATTCAGATCTGTTTGGGTATTCACCTCTAACTACTACTGATACAGGTGTTGTGCTTGTATCTTTTTCGTAGTATTGGTCGCCAATTTTTCTAGCAACATAGTTGGGAGAAAGTGGGTCAAGTGAGCAGTTAGTGAATTGTTCTAGTACAATAGGGGAAGCGGTGTTATCGTCACCTCTTCTAATAGTTACAGTAAATGTACCTGCTTTTTCATTGAGGTTACTGATTTCCCATCTAACGTTATCTTTAGATCCTGAGTGTAAAGCACCCCCAGTGTAGTATGGACCTTCACTATTAAGTAAAGCACCTTTACCTAATGTTTCTAAAGTAAAGGGATTATTAGTTCCTAAACCATTGTCCGAAATTAAACTACTAGAGGCAGCTGCCCAACCAGTGGCAGTAGGTACTACTCTGGTTACAAGAGCAGTAGCACCACCGTTCTGGAAGTAGTTTTTAACTGCTAAGCTGGTGTAATATTCGTAGGCATTAGAAGCGGATTCTAAAGTGGTACCGTATATGTTTTTAAACTCGTTATAGTTTCTAACGAGTGTTGGAATCTCAACAGGTCCTTTTACAGCGGGGCCGATAATTGCCATTCCTGAAGGATCGGTACCGGGAGTCACGAAAGACTTATCGATTTCCTTTAGGAGTATACCTGGTGATACTATTGTTTCTGTTGCCATTTGTGTTGGTTTTTATTTTTATTAGTCAGTAAAGCTTGCGCCTGTTGGGGTTAATACGAAGTCGAGGACAATAAACTCGGCTGTTTTGGTTGGTTGTAAGAATACCTGGCCTACTAACTTGTTTTCATCAATTACGTCAGGAGTATTCAATTGGCCATCCATCTTGATTTGGAAAGCGTACAAACCTTGTCTTTGTACTAAGCTTTCGAGGTATGGAGTGCATTGTCTTATGAATCTATCGCGTGTCTGTTGTGTATTTTGTTCGAATACTAACTTATCAGCAAATCCACCAATGGTGTCTTTAACATCAAGCAACAATCTGCGAACATTTACTCTATCAAGTGCGCTAGCAGCGTTTTGAAGGGTTTTCTGGCCAAATACTAATAAACCAGTATCAGGGAATGTTGCAATTGGGTTAACTTTAGAGGTATATAAGCTGTCTCTTTGTGTCTTAGACAATTTAGTTTCAGCTTTTACTACTAATCTACCTAATTTACCTCTGGTTTCACCAGCAGGTGCGAACCAAGGCGCTGCTAAGCTATCGTTTTTAGCGTATACACCAGGAATTACTGCAGAAGCAGGAGCCCAAACATTTCTGTTTAATTCTGTGCTTCTAACTTGAACCCAAGGCCAGTAAGTAGTTGCGTAGCTGCTGTCAAGTTCTTCTGCTTCACCTGTTGCAGTTGTTTGAGTAGCACCGTAAGGAACAACATCTAATACAAACAAGTTATCACCTCTAAATGTAGTATTTGAGATAATTGTATCGATTGTAGACGAGTGTTGTTCTTGGTTTAAACCAGGTACAACTAATGTTTTAAATTTATATTCGTCTTTATTTTTAAGAATTGAAATTGCTTTAGTATAGTCAGCTGATTTTAATCCTTGAAGAGCACCGTGGTTATCAGTTGCAGATGATTGTGAACCGTATAAACCGGCTACTCCTGTTGGAATATTGCTACCAGCACCATTTTCAAATGAACCGCTTCCTGCAGAAGGAAGAGAAGCTGAATATGAAGTACCTGTAGAATCGGTTGCTACTGAACCGTTAGCTGCTAGATATTGGTAAGTTGGTAAGTTTACAGCGCTTACTCTTACATAATTCGATCTGTTAGGGAATTCACCAGAAACATTCACTACGTAATCACTACCGTCAGCTGTTACTGTGTAGCTCTGATCACCAATTTTTCTTAAGATATAGTTAGGAGAAAGTGGATCAAGTGAAATATTTGTAAATTGTTCTAGAATAAGTGGTGAGTTTGTTGTATCGTCACCTCTTCTGATTGAAAGGGTAAATGTACCTTTCTTATTGTTTACGTTACTTACTTCCCATCTGATGTTTTTCTTAGTACCTTCAGGCAAACCACCTTTAGTGTATGTTCCACCAACTAATGCACCTTCGATTACTTCAGCGGCAGTAATAGTTGTTGGTAATCCCGCACCTACAGTAGTGCTTATATCACCATATCCTTGTCCAGCATATGCTACGATTCCACTTGCAACTGCTGTTACAGAATTTGCTGTGGTGTTAGAATCGATATCAAAATTAGATCCTAAAGATTCAGAAACAAGGATCGAAGCTGATTCGGCTGTAATTGTGCCTGCAGGTAAAGCGATTGAGTCTAAACCACCTCCTGCTAGGTCAACTTTAAGAACAGTACCTGAAAGTGATTCCGATGTTGACGCATCGTAATTAGATCCTGAGAAAGTAAGATTAAATGTTTCTGAACCGGATGTTATAGTAATTACGGCAGTTGCACCATTAGTGGATGATAATTCTAATGAAGAAGTGTTGATTGCTGAAGTAAATCCAAAGGTTAGTTTATCTACACCAACAGATCCTGCGTGTGTATTGTTTAAATCAGCACCTTCACTTAAGGTTTTTAATACAAACGAAGTGTTTGCTTTACCCGAGGCTGTAATATCTGTAGATGTGGCATAATCCCAGCTATCAGAGGCAGAAACAACTCTTACTATAAGAGCAGAAGCACCACCATTTTCAAAGTAATTTTTAACTGCTAGGTTTGTAAAGTACTCGTGAGCTTCAGAACCAGACTGAATTGTAGTTCCGAATATTTCTTTAAACTCATTATAGTTGGTAACTTGTGTTGGGATTTCAATAGGACCTCTAGCAGTAGGACCTATAATCGCCATTCCGGATGGATCAGTACCTGGTGAGACAAATGATCTGTCTACTTCCTGTAATAATACACCGGGAGATAGAATTGTTTCTGTTGCCATTTTAATTTTCTATTTAATGTTTGTTGTAGCCAAATGTGGGGGACCAGTATTGGTCCCCCATAAATATAAGAGTTTTTTCTAAACCAAATATTTATTCGGCTACTTCTGCTTCCTGTGGAGCAGGAGTAAATTCTCCAGTTTCTAAATTGATACTACCAGGTCCGTACGAGGTAGTAAGTCTGGAGATAACTTCTTGTTCGCGTCTTTTTACCTCTTCAAGGTTTGCTTCAACTTGCTTTCTTCTGTCGCTAAGAGCAATTCTGTCAAGTTGGTATTGACCTGCTTGGAATACAACTGTGTTGTAGAGGTTTTGGAGTTCTTTGATTTCGTTCAACTCCTCATCAGTGAATTTTACTGTGTCTGCCATAACTTAAATTTTTAATGGTTTGAATATACATATATGCTAATCTTAAGAGACGCCATTTATTGACGAAATACTTGCAAAATCTATTGAATCAAATTTTGATATATTTACTGGAGCGACTCCTGAAAGGGTTGCTATATTTGCGGGACCAGATACTACTTCGTAGTCTAAATATCCTGTAGTTGTGTAGGCGATACCATTTCTATATGTAACTGTAAGGGGTGAAGGATCAACATCACTATAATCAAAATCGTATTCTATTACAGCTAATATAAGATAATCGTTGGTTTGCATATTACTTAAAGCTGTAGAATTAAGTGGTATAGTATTAACGCCACCAGCATCCCATGTAGTGTATTCAGAACTGTAAGCGGTGTTAAAATCGATTCTGCTATAATCTGCGGCAACCAGGTTACTGCTACCATCTGTCCCAAAAGCTGTACTTTCTATTACTATAACATCTGCTGTATTGTTTGTTATTCCTCTTATAACTAAAGAGCAACTGGTTACAGTACTGGTTATTCCTGAAGTGTCAAAGTAATAAAAGGCTCTATAAATGTTATATGAATTGCCTCTTCCACCTATTACGGCATTATAATTAATAGCTTGGGTATAATCTGAGGTGGGATTTGCTGATACCGAAGTTCCTGTACCCCCATCTCGAGCCGCAGTGTGGGTACTTTGCCCAGTTAAGCTTATATAACCCCACTTTGATGTGTTTAAAGTTGCCATTTAGGTAAGTAATAGGTATCAAAATTAAAATAAAAATTAGAATCTGGGCTTACTGAGTATGGTTCGTGAGATGAACTAGGATAAACTTCTAAGTTACTAGAAGAAGGTACACAATTAAACCAAGTAGCAACAGCATTAGGGTTACATAAATTGGGTAAAAAGGAACCAAATTTTGCCCAGTCATCGTCTCCAAAAGTATCGTAAAATATACCGTCAAAGGTTCCTAATTCATTTTTAACATCGTACCAACTTGAAGTTACAATAGTAACGTTAGGTTTGTTTTTTGCCCATTCTAAAGCTAAGGGAATAATTTGAGGGTGGTTTTCACAGATTGTATGAGAATTAATAGAATGGGATTGAATATATCCTGCCGATATCCCCATGCCAAATCCTACTTCTAATATATCTCCCCCATTTTGACAAACATATGCCGCTGAAGCAGACATAATTTTGTCTTCCCAATCCATCATAATTTCGTAGGACTGTTCTCCGTCTTTATAATAGATTTTACTGTCTTCAAATATAAGGGTTTCGTTTAAATAATTCATGTTAATTCTATCCAATCGTTAGATGGGTTAAAATAAATTTGACCATTAGTGTTATCTAAACAATATCCTATAAGTCTAACTGCTTCACTTGATCCTGTGGGGGCACTATTAGTTGCTTGTCCCGCAGTTGTTGATAGGTATAGTTTTTGGCTGCTATTTCCTGGATCGTGATCTAGTGTGACCATACCTCTAAGTAATACACCATCGGTATCGGAAGCCGCCCCTAAAGCAACACCTAACATTAATGTGCTACTATTAACACCAGATGCATCTGCTTTACTCCATGTAGGACCTACACCTCCAAAGTAATAAATTTGACCTACATCCATTCCAGTTGCTCCACCAAAATAAACGATTTCACCACTAGCGTCCCCATGGGTAGTACTAGTTATTTCACGTTTAATTTTTGTAGAACCACTTAAAAAAATAAGGGGGCTTGTAATTTCTGTTTTTGTAGAACCATTTAAAGTAATATAAGTACCTTTTACAGTAGTTGTAAGGTTAGCATTTCCTACTTGGACTAGATTACTACTATCTATTCCTAATATGTTTCTAGTGCTACCACCAGTTTCTTTACCTGCAATAAATGTATCGTTATCTTGGATTGTTCTTCCTCCATAGTAATTGTCACTTGTTCCACTTGCGCTAATAATACCAGAGGCTGTAATGTTAGAGCTAGATATATTAAGTACTGTAAGAGTGTTTATATATGGGTTATAGAAAAAATCGGGTGATGTATTATTATCAAAGAATAAATCGTCGCCTGTGGTTCCTTTAAATACAATAGGGTAGGAACCGTTGGCCGCGGGGTTAATGGAAGTTACTTTAACTGTTTCAGCATATGAAGCAGTACCCGTTAGGTCTCCTATAAATCCTCCACTTGAACTTACAATAGAAGCTGTAATGTTAGAGCTAGATATATTAAGTACTGTAAGAGTGTTTGTTGATGGGTTCCAAGCAGGAGTATCTACTTCAGTATCAGCATATAAAGTTTGAGGTCCAGTCGCACTTCCATCCCTAAGAACAAGACCATAATCCGCATCTGCGCTTACTGTATTTAGTGTTATTTCGGCAGCGTTTGAGGCTGAAAAAGCAAGGGTTGCAATAGAAGCA
>Ga0070749_10002519_pt1 | contig 12291 bp, 6 predicted proteins | sample VirMetDEL_Nov_18_FD_75180 | JGI IMG/M metagenome (GOLD analysis project Ga0070749, IMG submission 75180) | Aqueous microbial communities from the Delaware River and Bay under freshwater to marine salinity gradient to study organic matter... | ecosystem: Environmental > Aquatic > Marine > Coastal...
AAATCTGATAATCCTAAAACAGATTTAATTATTTCAACATTTGTTTCTTTATTGTTAAAATCTAAATAATCTACATTATCAAACTGGTCGAAATAATCTAAGTATACCGGAAGGTTATAGATTAATAAATTCATATTCCATGAAATTGATTCACGGATTACAAGAGGCATTGTTTCTTTATCTGTATTGGTGCCTCGAGATGTAAATAAGAATAAATCCATTGCTTTGTAGAAATTATCTACATCACTACGTTCATTCCACCATGTAACGTTTTCAGGTTTTTCCTTCATTAAAGGTTCCCAATAATCCCTAAAGTTATCTGCTTGATTTCCTACACTATGGAATTGAACTTCAGGAAGCATTTTAGCATATTCAAAAAATTCTTTTTGATTTTTTCTTGGTGTAAATAAACCGACATGGAGAACGTGTTTTTTGTTAGGGTCTAATCCTAAAGACCTTAAGGCTTCTTCACGATTAGGACGTTCTTTGTATTCAATAGGATAATAAATTACTTTTTGAGGAATGTTAATATTTTTATATTGCTCAGTTTGCCATTCAGAAACAAATAAAAATTTATCTGGGAAGAATGATTTTTTAGTAGTGTCATATGATGAATCATGCGAAGTTTCTACAAGGAAATATGGGCGATCTACTCTATATAGTTTTTCAGCAATCCCATATTCCATAAAATATTCAGGAATTTCCTCTAAATGAATAATATCCGGTTGGATTTTATTTACAATGTCAAGAAATTCTGTTTTATCTTCACCTAAAACAAAAAAGCGTTCAGAAGGAATCATGTTTTGTAAACGATTCTTTTGAACAACTAAAACTCCTCCAGTTAAATTACTCCATTCAACAAGATAAATTTCAAATTCATCTTTAATTAATTCAACTTTCTTTGTAAGATATTGTGGTAATCCCCCTGTTGATAAGTGGGGTGCTACACAAAGTAATTTTTTCATAAACTAGCTTTAAAAAATATAACGATAATATAATAACAATTTTAAACATATCCAAGCTTTATCCCGGAGACCATGCAGGTAAATAATAATCTGTAAATGCAATTGTAACAATAACCCAACCTACAGGATTTAAACCCGCATCATCAGGAACTGGACCATTAAATCCACTAGGACCTGAAATTGGACCCGCAGGGGTAAAAACATGAGGTAATCCACTAGCACCACTTGTACCTGAGGTACCTGGAGAACCTGAACCTGATGTACCATTAGAACCTTGAATAGAAGCTCCTGAAGTATTAGATTCACCTGATGTTCCTGCTGTACCGGTTGTTCCTGAAGTATTTGAACCCCCTGAATTTCCACCTAAACCTGATGTACCTGTTGAACCCGAAGTACCAGCTGTACCTGAAGTTCCTGCTGTTCCAGATTTACCTGATGTTCCCGATACCCCTGATGTGGCAGATACTCCTGATGTACCATTTATTCCTGAAGTACCAGTTGTACCTGATGTTCCACTTAAACCTGATACACCATTAGCTCCAGAAGCTCCTGTTGAACCACTAGTTCCTGAAACTCCTGAAGTACCATTATTACCTGAAGTACCTGATGTACCTGAACCTCCACTGGTTCCACTAGCTCCTACTGTACCTGATGTTCCTGTTGTTCCTGAGGTTTTGGATGAACCCGATAAACCACTTATACCCGTTGTTCCTGTTGAACCTGAGGTACCTGATGTGCCTGCTTTACCTGAAGTACCTGTAGCTCCATTTGTACCTGATGTACCACTAGTACCTGATGTTCCAGGAGAAGTACCACTAGTACCACTTAAACCATTTGTACCTGATGTACCTGTAGTACCTGATGTTCTTGAAACTCCATTTGTACCTGAAGTACCTGATGTACCTGAGGTACCTGGAGAGGTACCACTAGTACCACTTAAACCATTTGTACCTGATGTACCTGTTGTTCCCGAAGTTCTACTTACGCCATTAGTACCTGATGTGCCTGATGTGCCTGAAGTTTTAGAAGCACCTGATAAACCGTTTATACCTGTTGTACCTGTACTTCCAGATGTTCCGGATGTACCTGCTTTACCTGAAGTACCTGTAGCTCCATTTGTACCTGATGTACCTGATGTACCTGATGTGCCCGGGGAAGTACCACTTGTACCACTTAACCCGTTTGTTCCTGAGGTACCAGTTGTTCCTGAAGTTCTACTTACACCAGATGTACCCGCAGTACCTGATGTACCTGAGGTACCTGGGGAAGCTCCACTAGTACCACTTAAACCATTTGTACCGGATGTACCTGTAGTACCTGAAGTACGACTTACACCTGAGGTACCATTAGTTCCTGAAGTTCCTGATGTTTTTGATGAACCCGAAAGTCCATCTATACCTGTTGTACCAGTTGAACCTGATGTACCGCTAGTACCAGATGTACCTGCTTGTCCTGATGTTCCACTTGTTCCAGATTGTCCTGAGGTTTTTGAAGCTCCTGTAGTACCTGTTGTACCGCTAGTACCTGCTGTACCTGAGGTACCGCTTAAACCTGATAAACCACTAGCTCCAGAAGCACCTGTTGAACCCGAAGTACCAGCTGTACCTGAAGTTCCTGAAGTACCTGAGCCACCACTAGTTCCACTAGCTCCTACTGTACCTGAGGTACCAGTAGAACCTGATGTGCCTGAAGTTTTAGAAGCTCCTGATAAACCATTTATACCCGTCGTACCTGTACTTCCTGAAGTACCACTAGTTCCGGCTTGACCCGAAGTACCAGCAACCCCATTAGTTCCTGAAGTACCTGATGTACCTGATGTACCCGGGGAAGTACCACTTGTACCACTTAAACCATTTGTACCCGATGTACCTGTAGTACCTGAAGTTCTTGAAACTCCTGAAGTACCTGCTGTACCACTTGTACCTGAGGTACCTGGGGAAGCTCCACTAGTACCACTTAAACCATTTGTACCTGATGTACCACCAGTACCTGAAGTTCTACTTGCACCATTAGTACCTGATGTACCTGATGTACCTGAAGTTTTAGAGGCGCCTGAAAGCCCATCTATACCAGTTGTACCTGTACTTCCTGAAGTACCACTAGTTCCGGCTTGACCCGAAGTACCAGCAACCCCATTAGTTCCTGAAGTACCTGAGGTGCCTGAGGTGCCTGGAGAAGTACCACTTGTACCACTTAAACCATTTGTACCTGATGTACCTGTTGTTCCAGAAGTTCTTGAAACTCCTGAAGTACCTGCTGTACCGGATGTTCCAGATGTGCCCGGAGATGCACCACTTGTACCACTTAAACCATTTGTACCTGATGTACCACCAGTACCTGAAGTACGACTTTCACCTGATGTTCCAGTGGTACCAGAAGTACCTGATGTTTTTGATGAACCTGAAAGTCCATCTATACCTGTAGTTCCGGTTGAACCTGAAGTGCCTGAAGTACCAGATGTGCCTGCATTTCCTGATGTACCTGAACTTCCTGTAGTACCTGAAGTACCACTTAAGCCTGAAGTTCCACTAGCTCCCGTAGTACCTGAGGTTGCACTTTCTCCTGCTAACCCATCTATACCACTAGTACCAGTTGAACCACTTGTTCCTGATGTACCTGCAGTTCCAGATGAACCTGAAGTACCTGCAACACCTGAAGTACCATTTTCTCCCACTGTACCTGATGTACCAGTAGAACCTGAGGTGCCTGATGTTTTAGAAGCACCTGATAAACCGTCTATACCCGTTGTACCCGTTGAACCACTTGTACCTGAAGTACCTGCGGTGCCTGATTCTCCTGATGTTCCTGAGGTGCCACTAATACCACTTGTGCCTGATTCTCCTACAGTACCTGATGTACCTGTTGAACCTGAAGTAGCACTCCCACCTGAAAGTCCATCTATACCTGATGTACCTGTTGAACCACTTGTACCTGATGTACCAGTTGTTCCTGATGTGCCTGATGTTCCTGAAGTACCTGATTCCCCTGAAGTACCATTTTCTCCCACAGTACCTGAAGTACCTGTTGAACCTGATGTTGCGCTTCCTCCTGCTAATCCACTTATACCACTAGTTCCTGTTGAGCCTGAGGTGCCTGATGTACCTGCAGAACCACTTGTACCTGATGTGCCCGATTCTCCTGAAGTGCCTGATTCTCCTATTGTACCTGAGGTACCAGTAGAACCTGAAGTACCGGATGTTTTAGAAGCTCCTGATAAACCGTCTATACCACTAGTTCCTGTTGAACCTGAAGTCCCTGATGTACCAGTTGTTCCTGATGTACCGGATGTTCCTGAAGTACCTGCAACACCTGATGTGCCATTTTCTCCTACTGTACCTGAAGTACCTGTTGAACCTGATGTTCCTGATGTTTTTGATAAACCCGAAAGTCCATCTATACCTGATGTACCCGTACTTCCTGAGGTGCCTGATGTACCTGCAGAACCACTTGTACCTGAAGTACCTGATTCTCCTGAGGTACCGCTTTCTCCTATAGTACCTGATGTACCCGTACTTCCTGAGGTGCCTGAAGTTTTAGAGGTACCTGATAAACCATCTATACCACTTGTACCAGTACTTCCTGAGGTACCTGCAGTACCTGATGTTCCTGATGTTCCTGAAGTACCATGAGTACCTGATTCTCCTGAAGTACCATTGGTTCCGGTTGAACCTGATGTACCTGAAGTTGCGCTTCCTCCTGCTAATCCACTTATACCACTAGTTCCTGTTGAGCCTGAGGTGCCTGAGGTACCTGCAGAACCACTTGTACCTGATGTGCCTGATTCTCCTGAGGTACCGCTTTCTCCAATTGTACCCGAAGTACCTGTTGAACCTGAAGTACCTGATGTTTTAGAGGCACCTGATAAACCGTCTATACCTGATGTACCTGTTGAACCACTAGTTCCAGAAGTTCCTGATGTACCTGCAGAACCACTTGTACCTGAAGTACCTGATTCTCCTGAGGTGCCACTTTCTCCTACAGTACCTGATGTACCTGTAGAACCAGATGTTGCACTTCCACCTGCTAATCCATTTATACCACTTGTACCCGTGCTTCCTGAAGTACCAGATGTACCTGATGTATTAGATTCTCCTGAAGAACCTGATGTGCCTGATTCTCCTGAGGTACCGTTTGTACCTGTAATACCTGAAGTACCATTTGAACCTGAACTACCGCTTTCTCCTGAAAGTCCATCTATACCTGAAGTACCATTTGAGCCTGATGTACCTGATGTACCCGATGTGCCTGAAGTACCGTGAGAACCTCCAGATGTTCCTGAAGTTCCACTAACACCACTTGTACCTGAAAGACCATTAGTACCTGAGGTACCTGTTGAACCTGAAGTGCCTGATAAACCTGATGTACCCGATGTGCCTGATGTGCCTGTTTGTCCTGATGTACCTGTTGAACCACTAGTTCCATCGTTACCTGAAGAACCCGAGGCACCTGAAGTACCTGAAGTACCTGAAGTACCACCTGAGGTACCTGATGTACCACTTGAACCTGTGGATGCACTAGCACCACTTGAACCTGAAGAACCAGCACCACTAGCAGAAACTATTGTAGATATAACTCTACCATCATCATCAACAGCTAAAGCTCTAGGAGCAGAACCAGAAGGTACACTCAATAAAAACAGATCTTGTTTAAAAACTGATTGTCCTGGGTTGTCTCGTCTACTAGAAAATTTTCTATTCTCAGCCATTTATGGTATAGTTCATCATTGTGTGATGATAAATATTAGCTTTTAATAAGACAAGTTATTCTACCAATTTAAATGGTACATCTATTTTAGAATAATTTACATATATTGCATCATTACCATAAATTAGTGCATCTTCAAATCCTAAACGTTGTAAATCATCTACCATGGTTCCAACAAACCTACCAACACCATCTTTTTTATTTTTATAATTGAAATGATACATTGGGATACCCATTAGAGATTCACCAATAAACTTAATATTGTATTTTAACCTTCTTTCAGATTTACCACAGGATTGGATATCTGAAATACCACCTGCTTCATAGTTTTGATAATAAAATCTCTCTGAGGTTGATTGATTAAAATACCAACCAGGACCAAAAGCAGTTGACCATTCTATAGTACAAGCTGCGTCTTCAAATATTTGTTGACCATTAGAAAAGCTAGATATAATATAAGCTGTTTGGACAGGGGCAAGTGGTCCTTGTGCACAAGCTTCAAAATCAGAACCCCAGTTTTGAGTTGTAATATCAAGCGTTACCAGAGTTAAGTCCATTTTAGAATTTGACATAAAGTTTACTCTTTCATCATCTAGAGTAGAATCAGCATCATAGTAGCAAATCATTGGGGTGCCATCTGCAGTTTCTAAGACATCTCCGGCTTGCAATGCTGAAAATCTGGCAAAGTATAAGTTATAAGTAGCTGTTCCGCTCATAATTTGGGATTGTAATACATTACCAAACTGGTTTCTCCTAAAAACGGTTGTACCAGATTCTGCAATACAAGTAGCCCAATCAGCTGTAGAAGTTAAAATAGTAGCTTGACCAAATGCTTTATTAGAGACAAATGGAGTCATTTCTCCACCATTACCGTCTCCTTGGGATTCACAAGTAAATAAATTATTATTTCCGGTTTGAACTTTTTGAACAGGGCCTGCAAAAAAGCCTGCTGAAGTTTGACCTGGGGCTGTATCGGTATCTACTGCACTTGCTACTGAAAGTTGGTTAACTTCAGTTGTAGAGTTACCATTACTGCTTCTATTATATATTACCTGTGATGTTGCTGAACCAGCTCTAACTATACCTGCATTATTAGTAGTTAAAATATGACCCCCAGTACTAAATGCTCCAAACTTATCATCTTGATCCATAGGATATAAAGGTAAAGTATCTTGCATACCTGTACCACTCACATTATAAGCGTAACAAGTTACGGGTTTGTTTGCATATATGTAATAATTTCTTGTAGTTAACATACTTTGAGTCCAATAACTACCTGCTGATATCGTAGTAGTTGCTTGAGATGTTAAACTAGTGACATAATTATCTGTAGTAGTATACAATAATTGAACATTAGTAGTATTAGGAGCATATACAAATAAAGTAGTACCACTATATCTATCTTGTCGATGAGCAAAAGCATAACCCATCCACCCTAAATAAGCTACTCCGGGGTCCATATTTGCAGAACGAATGTTAATTGGTCTAGTAGTGCTTATTATATCACCTTGAAAACCTTGAACTGTCATGAAATTTGCAGCATTAATTGTCCCCACAGGGGCAAAATTTTTATAAATCTCAGTATTATTTCTTAAAGCATAAATAGTCATTGTTGAAGTTCTAGCTACAACAAATTGATTACAATACTCATTTTCACCTCCGGGACCTAAATTTCTTTGTCTTCTGTATCCTGACCAACTGGAATTGTACCTAGCAAAATCTTCAAATGAACCTTTTAATTGAATATCATTACCACCACCACTATAAGTTGAATTAGGAAGACCAGCATCATATCCAATATAATCGGGGATGTATTTTATATTAACATTTGACCCAGCGCTATAAGAATTTTCATAAGCACTAGATAGGTTTTCCATATTTTGTGCTAGTTGATTTAAACTTTCGTTAGCCATAACTTTTATTTATTTTTTAAATTGTCAACTTCAGATTTTAATTCTTTAATAGCTTGGATTAATACAGCTGTTAATTTTTCGTATTTAACGGCTTTATAACCATCTTCTCTAGTAGTTACTAATTCTGGGAATTGGGCTTCTATTTCTTGAGCTACTACACCAATATCATGTCCTTCATAGGTAGATTGTTTATCATTCCAATCGAATTCATAACCTCCTAGTTTATCTATTTTTTCTAAAGTATTTTGAATTGGGGTTATATTATCTTTTAATCTTTCATCTGAAGAATAGTATGCTATTACATCACCTGTTACTCTTAAAGTACCATTTATTTGTAATGTAGTTGCAGTGGCACGTTGTAATAATGTGCTACTTTGAATTTCAGTAGTGTTTACGGTATAAGTGTAATAATCTGGCTGAGCCGCAAAAGTACCACCACTAGGACCACTAGTACCACTAAAGCCCAAACCTGATGTACCGGTTGTACCGGTTGTACCTGAAGTACCATTTTTACCTGAAGTACCATTTCCTCCATTTTGACCTGAAGTACCAGTAGCACCTGTTGTACCAGACGTACCATTTTTACCAGAAGTACCACTATTTGCAGTTCCCCCCGAAGTACCGTTTGTACTTCCTGAAGTACCTGAAGTACCATTTTTACCAGAAGTACCACTATTTGCAGTTCCCCCCGAAGTACCTGCTGTACCGCTTGTACCTGAGGTCTTACCTGTTGAGTTACCGCTTTGTCCTGAAGTAGATCCATTAACTCCTGAAGTACCGTTTGTACCATTTGTACCTGAGGTCCGGCTTACACCACTTGTACCTGCTGTACCACTTGTACCTGAGGTCTTACCTGTTGAGTTACCGCTTTGTCCTGAAGTAGATCCATTTGCACCCGAAGTACCGTTTGTACCACTTGTACCTGAAGTCCGGCTTACACCACTTGTACCTGCTGTACCACTTGTACCTGAAGTTTTGCCTGTTGAATTACCACTTTGTCCTGAAGTAGAAGCATTTGCACCTGAGGTACCGTTTGTACCACTTGTACCTGAAGTACCTGATTTACCACTAGTACCACTTGTTCTACTTTGGCCAGAAGTACCGTTTGTAGCAGCGCTTGTACCTGATGTACCATTCCGACCTGAAGTACCTGAAGTCCGGCTTACACCTGAAGTACCTGCTGTACCGCTTGTACCTGAGGTACGAGCACCTGAACCACTAACCCCGTTAACTCCTGAAGTACCAGTTGTACCGTTTGTACCTGATGTGCCTGACCGTCCAGAAGTCCGACTAGCACCACTTGTACCTGCTGTACCGCTTGTACCTGATGTGCGAGCACCTGAACCACTAACTCCGTTAACCCCTGAGGTACCGTTTGTACCATTTGTACCTGAGGTCCGGCTTACACCTGAAGTACCCGCGGTACCACTTGTACCTGATGTACGAGCACCTGAACCACTAACTCCGTTAACCCCTGAGGTACCGTTTGTACCTGAAGTACCTGAAGTTCTACTTAAACCCGAACCTCCATTATTACCTGAAGTACCTGTAGTACCTGTAGTACCTGAAGTACCACTATTTCCTGAGATTTGAGATGCACCATTTAAACCTGCTGTACCTGAAGTACCTGATGAACCCGCGGTACCAGAAGTTCTACTTACACCTGAGCCTCCGTTATTACCATTAGCACCAGTTGTACCTGAGGTACCATTTGTACCTGAAGTTCTACTTAAACCTGAACCCCCGTTATTACCTGAAGTACCTGAGGTACCGTTTGTACCTGAGGTCCGACTTAAACCTGATTGACCTGCAACTCCTGAAGTCCGGGTAATACCACTAGTACCAGCAGTACCACTTGTACCTGATGTACGAGCACCTGAACCACTAACTCCGTTATTACCTGAGGTACCATTTGTACCTGAAGTACCTGAGGTCCGACTTAAACCTGATGCCCCGTTATTACCTGAGGTACCTGAGGTACCGTTTGTACCTGAGGTCCGGCTTAAACCTGATGCTCCGTTATTACCTGAAGTACCATTATTACCTGAAGTACCATTTGAACCTGATGTTCCTGATGTACCTGATAATCTACTTAAACCTGAACCACCATTATTACCATTTGTACCATTTGTACCTGATGAACCAGCTGTACCCGAAGTACGGCTTATGCCTGATGCTCCGTTATTACCTGAAGCCCCTGTTGTTCCTGAAGTACCGTTTGTACCTGAAGTCCGGCTTAAACCTGAACCTCCAGCATTACCACTAGTACCTGAGGCACCCGTTGTACCGGAAGTACCATTTGTACCACTAGTTTTACTTAGACCTGATCCACCTGCATTACCAGAAGTACCTGAGTTACCAGTTGTACCTGAAGTACCTGTTGTACCTGAGGTTCTACTTAAACCTGATTGACCAGCGTTTCCAGCATTACCTGTAGTACCATTTGAACCATTTGTACCTGAGGTTTTGCTTAAGCCTGATTGACCTGCATTACCACTGTTACCTGTTGTACCCGAAGTACCGTTTGTACCTGAAGTCCGACTTGCACCTGATGCTCCGTTATTACCTGAGGTACCATTTGAACCTGTTGTTCCTGAAGTACCAGATAAACGGCTTAAACCTGAACCTCCATTATTACCTGAAGTACCTGTTGTACCTGATGAACCAGCGGTGCCCGAAGTACGACTTAAACCTGAACCACCATTATTACCATTAGCACCTGTTGTACCTGAGGTACCGTTTGTACCTGAAGTCCGGCTTATACCTGATGCTCCATTATTACCTGAAGTACCATTTGAACCTGTTGTTCCTGAAGTACCAGATACACCTGAGGTTCTAGAAGCACCATTAGCTCCATTATTACCAGAAGTACCATTTGAACCTGATGTTCCTGATGTACCTGAAACCCGGCTTAAACCATTAGCTCCATTATTACCAGAAGTACCTGAGGTACCGTTTGTACCTGAGGTCCGGCTTAATCCTGAACCACCAGCATTTCCTGATGTACCATTATTACCTGAAGTACCTGATGTACCTGTTGTACCTGAGGTTTTTGAAGCACCTGAATCTCCTGAAGCTCCATCTACACCTGCTGTACCTGAGGTACCACTTGAACCCGCAGTACCTGATGTTTTACTTAATCCTGAAGCCCCAGCATTCCCGGCAGCACCGTTTGTACCATTTGAACCGTTAGTACCTGAGGTTTTGCTTAGACCACTTTGACCTGCATTTCCAGCGGCACCTGTTGTACCTGAAGTACCATTTGTACCTGAGGTTTTGCTTAGTCCTGAACCCCCAGCATTTCCTGAAGTTCCAGTAGCACCTGTTGTACCAGACGTACCATTTGTACCTGAAGTTTTACTTGCTCCTGATTGACCTGCATTACCATTATTTCCTGTAGTACCGTTTGAACCATTAGTTCCTGAAGTCCGGCTTATACCTGAGGCTCCATTAGTACCTGAGGCACCTGTTGTACCTGAGGTACCGTTTGTACCTGAGGTTTTACTTAAACCTGAACCCCCAGCATTACCACTAGTACCTGAGGCACCTGTTGTACCATTAGTACCAGTTGAACCTGAAGTACCAGAATTACCACTTAATCTTGATAAACCATTAGCACCTTGTGTACCATTAGTACCAGTTGAACCTGAGGTACCTGAAGTACCTGATAAACGACTTAAACCTGACCCACCATTATTACCTGAGGTACCTGTTGTACCTGATGAACCAGCGGTGCCCGAAGTCCGGCTTAAACCTGAACCTCCATTTGTGCCTGAGGCGCCTGTTGTACCTGAAGTACCAGTTGTACCTGATGTTCCACTATTTCCTGAAACTCTATTAGCTCCATTAGCTCCATTTGTACCAGCAGTACCAGAAGAACCAGAAGTTCCACTTACACCTGATGTTCTTGAAGCACCATTCCCCCCAGCATTACCATTAGTACCTGTTGTACCTGATGAACCTGAAGTACCTGAAGCCCGACTTAATCCTGAACCTCCGTTTGTACCTGAAGCACCTGTTGTACCACTTGTTCCGGTTGTACCAGAGGTTTTACTTAAACCTGATTGTCCAGCGTTACCTGTGGCCCCTGTTGTACCATTTGAACCATTAGTTCCTGAGGTTTTACTTGCTCCTGATTGACCTGCATTACCACTATTTCCTGTTGAGCCTGAAGTACCATTTGTACCAGAGGTTTTACTTAAACCACTTTGACCTGCATTTCCAGCGGCCCCATTTGTACCATTGGAGCCATTAGTTCCTGAAGTTTTGCTTAAACCAGATTGACCGGCATTGCCGGCATTTCCTGTAGTACCTGAAGTACCACTAGTACCTGATGTTTTAGAAGGACCTGAGGTACCTGCAGCACCTGCTGTACCTGAGGAACCATCTGCTATAGCTCTGTAAGAAATAGAACCATTAGCAGTATTATATACTAAGTAGTTAGGAAGGTTAACATCTTGTTGAAGATTTTGCATCTTCATAGATTGGTTAGCAACCATACCATTCGCAACACTCATTTCTCCTATAGGGGCACCAAATCCCCCACTTCCACTAGGAACAAATGCTAAAACATCACTATTAGACCCTGTTAAAAGGAGAGAAATTCCAGTACCTTGTCCATTAAACATGGTAATACTTCCAGAATCTGGTATGGTGACAATATTTTTAGCCATTTATTTTTGTAATAAATATTTTATAATTATTAAGAT
>Ga0070749_10002520_pt1 | contig 12291 bp, 15 predicted proteins | sample VirMetDEL_Nov_18_FD_75180 | JGI IMG/M metagenome (GOLD analysis project Ga0070749, IMG submission 75180) | Aqueous microbial communities from the Delaware River and Bay under freshwater to marine salinity gradient to study organic matter... | ecosystem: Environmental > Aquatic > Marine >...
CGCCCAGAACTGCCTCGGCAAAATACTGTTGCTCCTGTTCATTTACGAACTCTAGCTGTGTCGGGTCAGCCATGAAATTCTCCTAGCCCACGTTGTTGAACGGCGTAAAATCGCCGTCTGAATTTGCTTCTCTTGTCCTCGCATTCATGGCCTTGTTCCACAAGGCCGCATCGATCGCCGCCTTTTTCTTTCGGGCTGGATCGTAGCCGGGGAAGATCGGCGGGGTCTGCGTCATCTTCACCAAAAACTCGTTAGCCAGTCGAGGCTGCGAAGTTCCACGGTAATACCGAATTTCTTTGATAAGGGCGCTGTGAATTACACCGGCCGAATTGTTTCCGATCGAAAGTGTTGTTGGTGTACTCCATCCGGCTGTATCGGCGTCTGTATCGCTGCCGCCTTCAACACCGTTCAAAGCCGTTGCCAGATCGTCTATGGCAAAACCTGTTGCAAACTGGAATTCAGTACCCGCATCGCCAGGTGCGCCTCCGTTTGCAAGGCCTATTGATGCTCCACCAGAAATCCATATATTGCACTGATCCGCGGTGTTGACTTGCGATCCGATTCGCATGAAAACGCCAGAATTGAATGACATACAAACCGGACAAGGATCTTCACCGCCAAAGGTTCCCCTGTATTCGCTTACATCGGCACGGACATACCACGTTCCTTCTCCAGTTGTATTCCACCAACCAATTTCGGTTGAATTTGAATTGTCATAGGCTTTGGTTGCCGTTGCACCGTTTGTCGGCGTGTACCCTAGTGCTATTCGGCCGGCTACGCATTGCATGCCCCAAACGTCTACAGAGTTGTTTCCGTTGCGCGTTATTATTTGAACGCCATCCGAGGCTGCAATGCCGATTTGGAACGTGCCGGCCGCGTCAACGGCATCGGTTTGAAGCGTTACCGAACAACGATAAACACCATTTCCGCAAGGTTTAATTCTGGCGTATATCGGTGAATTTTGATTGGTTCCGACAGTGCCGTTTGCAAGATTGAAAAATTGAACAATCCCGGCCGCGGGAGTATCACCCCAATTAAAATAAACAAAATCGCTCTGGTCGGCTTTCGCATAAAAACTGAATGTGTAAACAGTCGATGTAGCAAGACTTAGACCATGTTGAATATATGCAATGCCAGAACCAGCATCGTTGTTATCCGTAATCCGGGCCATCGATTTGGCGCCGTTAGGGGCAAAATCGACATTGGTTGCTTTTGCAGCGAAAATGGTTTGCCAAACTGACTGACTGATGTCTTCAGAGTAAGTGACAACATTCGTTGCATCAGTTTCAGGCAAATACCCGTCGCACGGCCCGGTAACTTTCGACACTGGATCGGTATCGGTCGGAAGATAGTTCGGCACTCTGAACTGATAGGCCGCAACAGATTGAACTAGAGGCCTTTCGCTTTGGCCTATAAAAGCGCCAGGCGCAGTTTGATTTGGTTTCTTGACTTCAAGCTGTGGATGCCACAGAAGAACAGACGCGCCGCCAGCAGTAGACTGAGCATAAGAAGAAGTCAGGCTATCTACAAAATACAAATACCAGTTGACGCTTGTATCGTACACGCCATTGTCTTGAAGAACTGAAATTCGAAAATATCCGTTCTTGGCGCGTTCAATGGTCAGACCCGAAACCGACGAACCTTGATTTCCTGTCAGGCCATTAAGAATGTCAAAGTTGCCGTAATAGTTGCCGTCATTGCCGTTTATAAGCTGAACGTATTGCCAGTCTTCATATTTCACATACCAACTGTAAATGTTGGAACTTGAAAGCGGATCGCGCGCTTGTCCGATCCGGTGCGCTCCGAGGCCAGCATTACCAGTCAAACGTAAAGCGGTTTGCGTATCATCAGGGGCGATCGCAGCGTTTGGCGTCTTGGTTGCGTTGAGCGTACCCCAATTCGTTTGACTAAGATCATCAGCATACAAAAACAGGTTTTGTCTGAGCCAATTACCAGATACTTCATGCGCAATGGCGCCGACAACAACGATCGAATTGCTGCCGTCCATAATGAGACTGCTATCGCCATCACCATCGGCAACTTGACAAAGAAAAGTGGACGATCCATCACCACCTTCAAATTGAACCACTACGTAGCAAAAGTAAAACCCGTTCGCGAATTTGACCATGCCTCTGTCAATAAAGCCGCTGTTAGAGCCTGCCAATGTTCCGAATTTGTTATTAGCAACATCAAAGAAAGAACTTATTGAACTTGGAGTGCCGCCGGTGTTTTGCACATTAAGAACAACCCAATCGTTATTGCCAGGCGCAACGTGCATGCCGATAAGATATGCAGCATTGCCGTCATGCGTAAATTCTTGCTGAATACGGGCTACGAATGACCCGCCGCGCGCATCGTCACGCAGTTCAGTTGCTTTGAATGTACCCCACGGATCTAGTTGGCCGCCTGTTCTTACCACACCAGAACCACCGCTATTCCAGACTACATCTTCCTGATCTTCAGACTTGAGAAAAATGTTGTTGTTGAACAATGCGCCGTACATGCGCGGCACACCATCGGTAACTTGTTTGATCCAGCCGTTACGATCAATGATAGGTGCATCGCTGGCGCGAATCATAGGCACTTCCGGGCCTTGACCATTGATCGGTGTCAAAGATCCAGTTTTTGTAAAATCATAATGTAATGATAATTCCATTAACTGAACTCCCTCGGCGGTTGGCCTGATAACAAATTCACATCGCTTAATTCGGTCGGCCGAGTACCAATATCATCGACATCCGGCATCAACTCGATCAGTTGAGGATGCAGCGGATATGTCGGCGCTCCTGTGTGACCAGTGACAACTTGCACATCAACATCGCGCACGACTTGAACATAAAGCTCAGGATCGTAATCAGGCAAACCTTCATCTGGTTGGTAATTTGGGTTTGGTTCGCCCACCGTGCGTTGCACTGTCTGAGTTTCAACAACCAGTTGTGTTCCGAGTTGACGACAAGCCAATTGGCTATCCCATGCCCACGCGCCGGCAATGATGAACTGGTTTGGGTAATCGAGCGCCAGTTGATCGAGTTCTTCCTGTACGCGCAACAAAACTTCTTTCTTGTTGCTGTAGTAAAGATTCCAGAGTGTCCACTGACGCGCATTGATCGTCGCCACACGAAACAATCGCTGGACTTCTGCACCGCCAAGAATACGACTGAACAGCAACGCAGTCGCATCGCTTACCGGGCCGGTGTAGGGGCCGTCCACTGCCTCATCCCATTGAAGCCGCTCTTTGACGGCGGCCTGCGCATCATCCCGTAATGCGATCCAGACGTTGACTCTCATTTCTTGCCTCGATCCTCGGGCCTGTCATCGATCGGCGGCCCATAGGCCTTTTCACCTTCCGGGCCTTCGTAAGGCTTGCCCGGATCGCGAACACCAGTCCGCGGCGGCTTCGGCCGGCCAGTGCCTACGCGGCCGCGCGGAAACTTCTGACGCTCGTCCGGTGCGCCCTCTTTGCCTTTCTCGGCATCCTCGACGGCGCCCTCGACGCCCCGGTAATCGCGATATGCGCTGCCTTCACTCATTTCAAGCCACCACGGTGGTCGAACCAACGACCTGACCAGCCGCCTCAATCTCGGCGATCTCTCGAGCCGGTGCTGTTGTTCGAGGGCCGGCCTTCAGATTCACCGGATGCAGCGTTGCCTGAAAAGTCGGCCCGTTGAACTGAACCTCGTAATACTCGATCCGGTTCTCCGGTGGGTTTTCGAGATTGCGAATGATCGTTGCCACATCGGTTTCGAGGAACGTGTTATCCACTTCCTCATGCGTGACGGCCGGCGTCGGCGGCGTCGGCGGTACAGGCGGCGTTGCGGTTGGATCGCCGGGATCACCGGGATTTTCCGGTGTATCGATAACCGTGCGGATCTGCACCGCAAGAAAATGGGTGTTCATACTCCTGCTCCTGTTTCACGCCGCAGCGTGTGTTCTTTGAGTGCGACTACGTTGTCCAATGCCTTCGCCTGGCGCGCAGTACGATCCTTCATGCGCTCCAAGCCAAGCCGCTGATACAGATCGCTCAGTTTCATGTCGCGATCGAGCGCCAGCTTGGCGAAGCCAATCTCGGCATCCAGTTCGAGGCGCATGATCTCGCGTTGATGACGCATTTCGTTGTCCTTCGCCCGGTTCTCCGCTTCCATCTTCTTGAGCGCGACTTCTGGATCTTCCTTCGGCGGGTTTTCTTTGATGTAGGTCTGCTGTTCTTCGTCGTCGCGGAAGAACCGGCTGGCGTCCTTGTAGCCGAGCGATCCGTAGATCTCGTCGGCCACTTCGCTGGACTTCATGCGCATCGCCATGCCCGGCAGACTGGCAGCATTCTTCGTGGCGTACATGAGCTTTTCGACGCGCTTCTGCGGATCGGTGTTGCCCATGCCCACGTTGACGCGCACCGTGAGTTCTTGCATCAGCAGTTCGTCGGTAATCGAGTCGAGGCCGAATTTCTGGTACAGGCCGGCCTTCTTCGACGCCAGCGACAGGATGATGTTGTCCGATTCGAAATACTGTTCGAGGCGAACAAGCTGGCGCAGCGTCGGTTCGACCCACGTTTCGAAGAAGATGCGAAGGCCGTAATCCCTGACAGCCCCCGCACCTGACTGCATCGCTTCCATGCCCCCAACGGTTTCGTTGAGATTCCGATTCGACTGCACGGATGTTTGTGAAAAAGCACCGACAAGCTCGTCCAGTTCGACCGAGAGCCGATCCTGCTCCTGATACGATGATCCGGTGACATCGCGGGTATCTACGGTCTGAACGTCCCTTTCTGGATCGTTCATCATGACGCCGCCGCCTGGCACATTGCGAATCAGTGCGTCGAGATCGACTTGGCTGCCGCGCCTCACGTAGTACCGCTTGTTCAGCACCAGCTTTACGTTGTCTAGGCGCTGATTCGCGACTTCGTTGATTTCTTCCTGCAGGCCGGATGCCTGCTCAACGTCGCCGGCCGGATAGTTCCTGAAGGCCTCGATCGTGCTGAAGCCTACCGTAAACGGGCGCTCCCCCTCGCGTAGGTGAGGGAATGCCTCGCGAAGGGGAACGGGATCGGTGAGAACCAGATCGGTTCCCATCGTCCAGAACATCATATCGTCGCCATTTACGTTGACGATGTTCATGTGCGCCCAAAGCGTCGAATACGCGCTGGATGCCTGATCGTCAGCCGGGTCTATGCGCTGCCGGCCTTCACGCGCCTGGCGGGTGCGGTCGTACCATTTCTTGCGGGTTGCCAGCAGATCGCCAAGCGGATACTTGCGCCATACTGGCTGGCCGGTCTTGGGATCGACTTGCTCCATCTTTTCGAGCGCGTCGATCGCGTAGATCGGCATCATGTAAATCAGGTAGGGCGACGTACCGCACGGATCACGCCAGTCGCACATCGGGTCGAAACGGAAGTTCTCGGGCGCGATCAGATCGCAGACCAGATCGTCCTTGCGGACTTTCTCAGTCTCAAAGCCCATGAGCGAGCCGTCTTCGTCTACGATGTAGTTGCCGCCTTCGTCCATCGCCGGCTGCACATCCGTATCAACGTGGTAATCCCATCGCTGCATTGAGATACACAGGCCGTAAACCTGCGTGGACTGGTAGGCGCCGACCACCGTCTGATACCACTTCATCTTGCGATCGAGGCGGTATTGCAGGATTTCCTTGTTGATGGCCGCGGACGCGACCTGAATGTCGTTGGTCGGATCTTCCGGCTGGATGTCGAGAACATCGAGCGTCGAGAACATCGCATTTGTGAGCGCGGCCTCGCTGGCCTTGGTCATCGAGCGTGTTTTGGGCCGGAATACGCGCGAGCGTTTGTAACTCTCACTACGGAACTTCGTAGACGGCGCATGCTCGCCGTGGAAGTGCGCAAGGTTTCTCTCCCACACCGTTGTGATGTTGGAGTCCATGTAGTCGGTTGAGGCCCGGTAGATCGTCTGGGCCGTCTGAATCAGGTTTTCGTCACTCGATACCGATTCATCTTCGACATCGTAAGCATCTTCGTCGGCCATCGTTGCATGGCCTGAACGATCGCCGGTCGGTGATTCGCCAGGCGGTAGATCCTGCGGCAAACGACGATAAGGATCGGACGTTTCTGATTCGTAAACTACACCGCTCATACCGGCTCCGGTGCGCTGTCGGTTGCGATTACACTGTCAAAGGCATCGCGCGCCAGCGTTTCAAGTTGGTCGGGGTCGAATTTCCGGTCCCGAGCGACATTGTGCCGCTCTAGGATCTCGCCGGCAGCCTGCACGGCGCGCTTTTCAAGCTCGTCCATCGTGTACTTGTTCATGTGCAGATGGTAGCCCTTGTAATTGCAGATCGAGTCGCACCCGATGATAAGCATCTGGTTCTCGACATCGACCATCACTTTCCATTCGCGCTGATTGTAATGCTCCATCAGCACCTTGCCTACCCGCATCGCAATCCATTGCTCGAGCTTGGCCTTGCGCTCGTTCATCGTGTCATCGAGTTTGATCTCGTTATAGTCGGCCCAGACCGTTTCCGGGCCGCGCTTCGTACCCGGTAACAACTCGATGCGCTTCGATGGCGCAAGAACGCTCATTTTTCGCCGATCCGTTTTACTTTGGGCTTTTCAGGCGGCGCCATCGGCTTTTTTGGTGGCAGCTTCTTGTTGGCGATGATCTCATCGGCTTTAGCTTTGCCCTTCAGATCTGACCCACGTTTGTACTCGTCTGGTGCGCTCATCCCATCTTCCTCTTTTTCTCGTCCAAAGCCTTGCCGGTCTTCAACGACTGGCCTGTTGATTTCTGACAGATCGCCGCTGCCGCACCTTTGCCCTTTTTGCCTTTGAGCTTGGTGTAGCACCGTTCAACTCTCGTACCTTTTGGCATTATGCTGCTACCGTTTCTGGTTCAAAGTTGTCTTCCGGCTCGAAATAGTTCTGATGCCAGCCGCCGATGTGTTCGGCGAAAGTGTACGCGATCGCATCGCCTTCGTCAGGCGAATCAAGGCCGCGCTTCTTCATGTCCTGCTTGCGTTCGAGGCGCATCTGCTCCCGGTCATTGAAGCCGTACTCGATACCAATCAGCGCATTCCTTAGATCCGCGTCGTTCGGGATGTCCATGCCTTCCTTCATCATCCGACGCATGCGGTCCCACATTTCGCACCGCTTGTTCCAGTACACTTCCGGCTCGTCGGGCTTCTCGCCGGCGTTTACTTCGATGATGTCGTGTCCAAGCATGCGCAATCGGTCAACGACGCCAGCGCCGACGCCGACGACATCGACAAAAGTTGCAGCCGGTTGATAGCGTTTAATGGCAGCCACAACCTTGGCCGCCAGGTGCATGGTGTCAATTTCGCGGAACTTGAGCATTTCGATGATCTTCCGGCCCTGACGCACGGCGATGACTGATTTATCTTCGCCGAAACGCGCAACGTCCACCCCAAGTACGATAGGTAACTGGAAAAAGCTCTCGTAGGGAGCCTCGTAGAGCATGGCCGTGTCAACAACTTCGCTGCTGATGAACTGCATGCTGCCGGCGCGGGGGAACTGGCCCTTGACGCGAACTCTGGCAAAGTCACTGTCCTCTCCATAGACCGCGAGCATGCGCTCGATTTCGGTCTTGTTCGTCATCTTACAGGTGCGGCTGTCGATCTGGTGGCATGTCCAGCGCGGATCGTTGTCGAACATGTTGCGGAACTTGCCGGTGTTGCGCGTCGGGTTGCCGTAGCAGAACCACATGGCGCGCGGGTCGGTCATGGCGCCTTCAGAAACTTCGTAGATCTGGTCCGCGATGGCCGAGGCTTCATCGTAGATGATAAGAACATGCGTACCGTGAAGACCGGCGAACGCTTCCGAATTGTGTTCGGTGTTGGGCGTTGCGGCACAGAACCACGTTTCCGGGTGTTCCTTGTGGAAAAACTTCGTCGCCGTCCATTTGAACCAGTGCCGGTTCGCCGCGCGCTTGTGCCACAACGCCAACTCGCGCCATGTCTTCGTGTTCAACTGAGTCGTTGTATTAGCAGTGATGACTCCGTTGAGGTGAGGTCGAGTGGACATGGCCCACAAGATGATCCATGCGACTTCAGCAGACTTGCCAATACCGTGACCGGAAGCGATTGCCTCTCGGATAGTTCCTTCAGGATCGCGACGTATGGACGCCCGTACACGCTGCATCTGCGCGCGCTGCCATTTGTCCGGGCCGTCATGTTCTTCAAGCTCTGTGCCTTTCTCTCCCCAAGGAAACGCATACATCACGTAACCTTCAGGGTCGTCGTAAAACTGATCGATGTCGTGTACTAGCTGCTTCTCAAACTCCGCTTCCGATAACGGTTCGCCCTCAACCCATTCCGTGAAATCAGGCGCCTGGTACTCCTGCTCAGGCATTGCCTTGAAATCAGCGAGTTGTTGAGCAACGGATGCGACCATCAGGGCTTGCCTCCTGAGCCGCAATAGCCTTTGCGATCTTCACCGTGCCGGTTCTCCTGAAACGGCTCCCATCGCCAGCGCATGCAGGTAGATCCAATACACGGCTCGCCGACAAAACCGTTCGCCGGTATGCGCGTCGATGGGCAGACCAGCGTCTTGGCTTCTTTCTCGGTGGTCATCCTGCCGCCTCCGCTTCGCCCTCGATCGTCACGCCCTTGCGCTTCGCATGAAGCTGCTCAATACGACGACGGCCGCCTGTAAGGACGGCCGCATGATTGATGTTCAACTCGCCTTCGTGATGAACATGCTTGTTGTCACCGAAGCGTTTCGGTACAAACTTGCCCATCAACCATTGCCGCGTCTGAACTCGCAACCTGTCGCGGTTAATCACTTCATGGTCAATCTTTCCATCATCGTTCCTGTCGTTGTGCGTCGAATCCGCAATGTCGATAACGTCATCAGCCATCGATTCGGTCGCCAACTCTCGAGCCTCGTCGTACCACTTCCGCAAGGCCTTGTCCCTGAGCAACAACTGGTAAAGACTCGCTACCCGGTCCCGCGGTATGCCGGCCGCATCAAACGCCTGCTTCACCGTCTTGCCGCAAGCAACCTGCGTCAGTACGTTCTCAATGTCTTCCAGCGACCATTCGCGCCGGTTCCACAACACCTTTGCGTCCTGCAACTGGCCGGCCGCGGCGACGTTCGAGATCAGATACGCCTCGACCGTTTGCATGGTCAGCCCGACCGAATGACACGCTTGCCGGTGCGGCATGCCGTTGGCGATGTTGGCGAGATAATCCGTCCACCGCTTCTCAGTCATCTTCGCGTCACCGGTCGGAACCGGCTGGTTTTTGCGCTTGCGCTTCGCGCCTAACGGAGCATTCCGATTACGCCTGGCAGTTACCGCTGCTGGTTTCTCAGCCTTAGCCATTACGCCGGCGAATGATCGGCCAGTCCGTCAGTCGAAGCATGCCAGGCACTTGCGGGAGTGGCGCCGATCGCATACACCATCAGCGATGTGTCCGTGTTCAGCACCCACTTGCCAGCGTACTTGTCCTGCGTGTTGATCGGATCACCGATGTCAGCCAACTGCGCAGTCGTCGCAGTCGGAAACAATACGCTGGTCAACTCGGCCGGCTGCGCCGTGTACGGTTGTGCGAACTTCTTGAGATTTTGAATTGCCATTACTACGCCCTCCAATCAGGCAAAAGGATTGTGCTTCGGCCGCTCAGGAAATATACGGCCACTGAATTTGTAAACAGGATACTCCTGTTCCGGTCCTGCAATGTGATACACGGCAGACCGCATAGAGATCTTCCGCGTCTGCGGCTTGCGCCGCATCGCTGCTTCGGGAGTGATTCCGGGCTTCGACATGATGTCCTCCATAAGAGTCGCCGGGGGAAACGACAAAAACCCCGAACGCAAATCCCTGACGCCGTTCTCCTTCGGGATTCCTCGAAACGAACTGACGCATAAATCACGTAAAAAGTCAAGAAATTGGCGTCTGGAAATCGGCCAAAAAATAATATGGGACAGGCATTTAGCTTGGGACTCCTGGCACTTCTGCGTCCGAGAAAACCGGATGAGGCTCGAGTAAAACTACGTTTGAAAAAATACCGTTCTCTCGGGTAGGGGTAGGTACTGGACGCCGGCTGCGCAAGCCCCCTTTCACCCGTTTTCCCTGCTGACGTTTGGATGAGACTCTTTTGCTCTGAGGCCGTCGAAACTTTGCCCGGCTGCCGATGCCCACGGCCGCCGGCTGCCCGGCTGCACTGGTGATCGGCCGCCGGCCGTCGAGCGCCAGCCGATCAGCACGGCCGCCGCGGGGATCGCCGGCATTGTGACCGTGAAGCCGGCAGCCCGGCAGCCCGGCAGCCGGTATCGCGTAAGCCGTGCCGGCTTTTTGCCGATAGGGCGATAGTCGGCTGCACGGCCGCGAAGTGGATCGCGAGCGCCGGCAAGTGCGCCAGGCTGCCGCGAAGTGATCCGCCTGGATCACGCGCGATCGCGGCCGCCGGCTATTGCCTGGAAGTGCGCGCGGTTGTTGAGATTCACCGAGAATTCAGGGATAATCTGTAGTTATTTGGGCGCGCATCCCGCGGCCCTTTCGACAGGAGACAGGACGACATGACCACGACAGTAGTCCGCGCCAAGATCGACGGCGACACGCTCGCGCTAGTTGTCAGCGTGAACCCGTTCAGCAGCATCCAGTGGCCGACAGCAGGCGCGCCGGCCGCACACGTTCAGACCTACCACACCAGCCGCGCGACTAACCGGCTGGCCCTTGTCAGCGAACAGACCTACCGCGGCCCGGACGCCGAACGCGAAGCCGTCGCCGCCTTTGATTCGAAACACGCCGCCACGGACGCGGCATAACACCAGCGCCGGCAGCCGTCACGGATGACGGCCGGCCGGCTTAGGAGTGACCACGACATGAACCTACACCCAACACTAACGAACGCCATCATCGAGGACGCCGCGCGGCGCTCGATGTTTGGCAGCGATAACCCCGGCTTTTGCATCGCATGCGGCGCCGAAGTTGACGGCGTTGAACCGGACGCGCGCGGCTACACTTGCGACGATTGCGGCGCCGCGGCCGTGTACGGCGCTTGTGAACTACTTGGCGAAGGACACGACACGATCAGCGCGCCGGCCGGCGACGAGCCGGAAGCCAGCCGGCCGCGGCCCTTGTGGAAGATCGCGCGCGACATTCGCGCCAATTGGCCGCGCGTGAACTATGCGGCCGTGCCGTATCTCGACGCGCTGCAGCACCTCGGCGGCATTGATGAGCGTTACGGCTACGACACCGCGCGCGAGATCGTCCTGCGCTTTCTCAGCAACGCGCGAAGCTGGCGCGGCGACGACGCGCGGCGAATCAAAGCCGAACTGAAGGCGCTGCTGTGACGCGCGCACGTTCAGGCGATCACGGCACTATGGCCGCCGGCTTGCCGGCGGCCGCCGCCGTCGAGATCGCGAGCGATCCGCTGGCCGTTGCTATGGTGCGCGCCGGCTGCCGCGGTTATTGGCTGATTCACGTTGCAGACCATGCCGGCGAAGCTGCCGCGATGCGCGAATCAATCAACGCCGCGTTAGGCGTCACGATACCGCAGCGCGAAGCTATGGCGGCCGGCTCGATGTTTGGCTTTAGCTGCCCGGCCGCCGATCCTGCGCACTACGACGACGCCGGCCGGCTACGGCCGCCGGCAGCCGACGAGATCGCGCCCGACAAACCCGGCCCGGCTGAACACGATTGCCGCGGCTGGTGACAAACCGCGCGCGGCCGATGCAGCCGCACGACGCCGAAGCATGGCACGACGCGAGACTATCGGCCGCGCGCACCCTTCAAAGGAAACCCGACAAATGACCACGAACAAACCCGCAACACTCGGCCCTTGGACGCGCGAAGAAAATCGCGTTTTGGCCGGCTTTTATCTCGACATGCTCGCGCGTGAACTCCGCGGCGAGAAGTACAACAAAGCCGCGAACCGACGCGAAGGCCTCGCACTAATGGCAACGTATCGCGAAGACCGCGCGCAGCGCAGCGCCGGCAGTTGGGAAATGAAAATGTGCAACGCCAGCGCCGTGATGATCGCGGCCGGCTTGCCATTTATTCACGGCTACAAGCCGCTCGGCCACGGCCAACAGCGCGACCTCGCGAACGCGCTCGCACTGGCCGCGCTCGATTACGGCATGAACGACGACGACATCGCGGCGCTTGAGAGGTTGACGAAATGAGACACGCGCACCGGATCACAGTCACGATAGAAACCCACGGCGCCGCCTTTGACGATTGCGAACACGGCGCCGCGGCCGCGATCCTGCGCCAGGTTGCGCGCGGTATTGCCGACGAAATGCACGTTTTAGAATTCCCCGACGCCTACCAGCCGCGCGGCAATGAAGCGGCCGGCGAAGGCGGCCGC
>Ga0070749_10002521_pt1 | contig 12289 bp, 16 predicted proteins | sample VirMetDEL_Nov_18_FD_75180 | JGI IMG/M metagenome (GOLD analysis project Ga0070749, IMG submission 75180) | Aqueous microbial communities from the Delaware River and Bay under freshwater to marine salinity gradient to study organic matter... | ecosystem: Environmental > Aquatic > Marine >...
GTTACTTGTCCGCTTGCTTGGTGTCTTGACATTCTTCTGTCTCCACTTTCTTGGTAGCCTTCTTGGGCTTCGGCTCAACCTTGGGTTGAGAAGCCAGCTTTTCTAAGTGGGCTTTCGCCGCAGTCGAGACAGCCATTAGCTAAGAGCCTCAGTAACGATAGCAAGCCAAGCAGTGCCATTACTTACAACAAGAGCAAACTCGTCATTACCCGCACCGTTGTCGGTGATAGCACGAACTTGTCCGGTGTTAGCTGTAGAAGCGGCAGGTAGCTCTGAAGTCAGGCTAACAGGCAGATTGAAGCCATTGTCGGATACAACGGGTCCAGAAAAAGTTGTTGTTGCCATGTTTAATTCCTCTCATGCGAGTTGTGAGTGGCAGTCTGCATGTCGTCAGCCTAAGCTGTCTACCACCCAATAATAAAAAGCAGAGAGGGGCCGAAGCCCCCCTCTAAAGGACCGGATTATGAGGTTCCGGGTGAACCGTAGATGCCCAGAGGGTCGGATACGCCGAACGAGTAACACTCACGCGCCTTGTAGCGCACGTTACCAGTGTCGAAATCGCCGTCCATAGACGTTTCCAGCGAGGTGCGCTGGAAGTGCTTCATGCCGTTCGGTACATCGGTGATGATAAAGAAGGCGTTGGTATCAGTCAGGAAGTGGTTGACTGAGTAGCCTTCTGGGATCGAACCGTTGTTGCGAAGGGCGTTGATGTCGTTGTCAGCCGTGCCAACCCGACCCTCTGTGTCCATAAGGCGAGTAGCCACGAACATGAGTGAAGGGGGAACGATCAACTTACGAGGACGCGCCGCGATCAAAAGACCACGCTCATCGGTGAATGCGGCAATGTTAATTACAGCATCTTCCAATGATGTTTCGTTCAGGTCAGCCGCAACAGTAGGCCGGTTGGCGTTTGTGCCGCCATTGACCAGTGGGTGGGCCGTGCTGAACAGGGTCACGCCATCACCAGAGTTGTAAGAGGTGAATCCGTTGTTAAGGGGATTCGCCGCCTTGACCTGCTTGGTGTGTGCCATAGCACGAGCAAGCGCCTTGGTATAACGAGCAGACAGAGAGTCATACAGGTTATCTTCCATAGCTTCTTCAGTAATGGAGAAGCCGAGAGCGATTGTCTCATGGCTGTAGCGAGCGGTGAATGACTCTTGCGCGGTGTCATAGGCGATGGCAGAACCTTCAGCCTTGACGGGTGCCGCACCGAAGCCAGACAGCTTCACCTCTTCCTCGAAAGAGCGCTCAGATGATTCAGTGTCATAAATCATCGTGTGCTCATCTTCATACTTCTCATACTCCAGACCGAACAGGGCGTTCAGGCCGGGGAGAAGCTCTTTCAGCATTTGTGCGCGTGAAATTGCCATTTTTTATTTCTCCTTAAACGCCGAGTGCCGTATCGTAAGCATGGCTTAGGGGCAACCAAGTAACGATGCAATCGGTGAACGAGTCACCTACAGCGCTTTCGGGCCCGTCAACAAAGTCAACGATTCGGAGTGGGAAGGTGTTGGTGGTAGCAATAGAGCTAGCATCCAACGCGTTTCTGCTTCGGCCAATGCTGGTTGAACCCGCAGTGTCAATAGCCTGCACGTTGTTACCAAGACCGGTTTGAGCAATTGTGCCATCACCCTGCATCTGGAAAACCAGCTTAGGGTCATCGGCAACATACGCGACAGCATCAGATGCTACCGTGCCTGCTGGCCAATATTGGCTGAAGGTTGGCTGATTGGTGTTTGGATCGGTGTAGGAACAACCTACAAAGACACCAACAATACCGCCGACTTTGGCAGTTGTTACTTGTGCCTTTTCTACCGTTCCAGCGGCAACCAGCTTAACGAAGTCGCCATAAAAGACTGCCGTGTTATAAGCGGACGCAATCTTGATGTGGCGTACTTTTCCGGTGAAAGAACCGGAGGCACTGAGAGTGCCTACAGGTTCTGCACCTGTGGGAGTAGCTGTACTAGCCATTTCTCATCTCCTTGATGAATAGCCACGAGGCCGCCCCCAAACGGGGGAGTTAGCCTCGACCAAAGGTTGTACGAGTGCTTCGCTCTGGGTTCAGAACAGGCATTCGCGGATCGTTTTCTCTCAAGAAGCTGTTGTCAACAGACTCCATCTGTTGAGACGCCATTCGCTCGAAGTATTCTTCTCGTTGCTTAACTTCAGACTCAGGAGACTTGCACAGCAATAAGCCGCCAACCTCTATGTTGCCTTCAAAACGAGAGTTGATGTCAGACATCACTTCAAGCTCCGGGTGATCTTCTGCTCGCACTGGAGTCCACCCTTCTCGAAACTTCTGCGACACGTTTGTGTTATCAGACTTTCCTAGGGTGCTGGTGCGTACCCAACGAAAAACCCAGCCGTCTTGCGGATCGGGAGTTGGCAGTACGGATGCGGGCTTCCAAGAATCACTCGGACGCTGTTCAGCTTCTCTGGCCTGTGAGGCCCTTTTTGTGCGCTGTTCTGCCATTTTATGACTCCTTAATGAGCTGGTTGGCATACTGTTCGGGGGTTAGCCCAAGTCTCTTTGCGAGAGAGAGTTGGGTGCGGCTCAACCTCACTTTGCGTGGCTTGGCGCCGTTATTCCTTGCGGAAGGGGCCACAACCACGGAGGGGCTTCGGGAGGTCGAGGAAGATGTGTTTCCATCTGAGCCACTGTCATCCTCACCGAAGTATTCTGGAAACTTAGACCGAATAGTACGGTCAATAGCTTCATAATATTCATCAGAGTTGGGGTCAAACCCCTCATCTTTAACCAAGCGCTCGTGAACACCGTAGGCCAGAGCGGTCATGTCTTTTTCTTTGCCGAACCAAGGGTTTTGCTCGGCCCATTCCGTCGCCCTTGGCGAGGGCTTCGGCGGCGCTTGAACGGCCTGTTGCTGGGGCTTTGGCTCCTGTCTCGGTTGCGGCGCCTCTCTTCGGCGCTTTACTTCGCCAAGCTGGTAATCTGCCGACTTTAACTCAGCCTGAGCACTCATCAACTGCTCTTGCGCCTCAAGGACTTTGTCCGTATTGCCCTCTTCGTAGGCCGAACGATACTTGTCTTTCGCCTGCTGTAAGGATAATTCGGCCCTAGCCCTTATCTGCTCGACAAGTGTTTGCTCGCCCCGAGAGATAATTTGCTGATACTGCCGGCTTTGCTCCGCATACTGCTGTGCAACACGAATTGCTTCTTCCCGCATCTTTTCAGCGGCTTCCCGCTGGCGGCGCTCTTCATGCTGTTGATAACGCAACTTGTTGATGCGTTTCTTGACCTTTTCGCTGTAGCCTTCCAGCTCGTCATCATCCTCTGTGGACTCAGACGCCTTCTTTTCCGGCTCTTTGCTTGGCGGTCGCCTGTCCTCTTCAGGACGGTCATCAACAACTTCTATGTCGATGTCAGAAGGCTTTTCTTCGGTTTTCCCAAAAGTTGCCTTTACGCCAAAAAACTTCTCTTCAGCGGAATGCTGTTCTTGCTGTTCTTCGCTCATACCTTTTCAATCCCCCTCGGATCATCTACAACCGCCTCAACGCTGTCGTCGTTTATGAGGCGGAACTCTTTGCCGTGTATCTTGAACCTTGTCCCGCTATAGGATCGCATGACGACCCAGTCCCCCTCTTTACAGTAGGGGCCGTTTGGGAATCTTGATGGATCTTGATAAGCGTCTGCCCCGACCTTTAAAACAAAACCGCAGATGGAACCAATTTCCTCAATGTCCATTGTTTGTTTTGATTTTAAGATGCCGCCCTCTGTTTTTTCATCGGGCTCCGGCAGAGCAATGAGTAGTTTGTAGCCCTTGGGCTCTGGTAGCTGACTAGCTGTCTTTTGCTCTTCTGTCATCACTTCTTCCTGCACCAGATGATGGCGTCTGGAGTCGCCGGCGCTACACCCTGTAGCGTGTTATTCCCGTTCTAGCCTCTCATTCATATCTAGAAGGGTGCGCTCTGCGTAGGCAAGTCCCTCAATGACCCCAACGCAACGCGAATATTCCTCCATGCTCTTGCATCCTCCGCAAGAAACATGGTCACTCATCTCGTTCATGTGCTTACGGTACTCCTCTTGGAGTGCCTTTAACAAGTTATTTGTAGCAGTTTTACTCATCAATCAGGTCTCTGACAAGGTTAAAACCTGCTTTGAATCCCTCTATCTCTTTCTGGGACTCATCGCTTTCTCTCTGACCCTGTAGTTTTGTGGCCAATCTCGCGCTCTCAATCCGCTCTTGTTGCTCCATCTTCTGAACGTCAATCATGGCTTTGCCGCGAGATTTTTCAAGATCCGCCTGTATCTTGGCCATTTCTGTCTGAGCCTTGGCCATTGCCGCCTGCTCTTTAAGCGCAAGCTCTCGCTGTTTCATCTGAACAATCGGATCTTCCTGCATTTCGGCCTGCTCTCTTGCCTGAGCTTCTTGCTGGGCCTTTCCGGTAACTTGTGCCGCCGCCGGGGCCGCTAACCTTGAGATGCGAAGCTCAATATCTTCCGGCATAGGCTCATTGGGTGGCGGAAGCTCTACGCCCAGTTCGCGCTCGATCTTTGCCCTGTACGCAAACGCAACGTGCTCCGCAACGTGAGCCGCCAGCGCCGCTTGAACAGCCCCTGCGTTTGGCGCCTGCTGTAAAAGCTCTTGCATCTGGGGGTTTTGCGCCGCCGCCATGTGGACCTGAATATGGGCTTCGTGGTCTTGGTAGATAAACGCCTTGACCGGCTCGCCATTGATCAGGTTCATGTTTTCGCTGACAGGGTCTGTCGGCTTCATGTCGTTCTCGGTCGGAACGATCTTGTCTGCGTCCTGAATGCCTAAGACATCAAGCATCTGGCGGTGCAACAACGGCATGTCGTACATCTGCGGTGCTTGTGCCGCAAGCTGTAGGGCCGCTTGATACTGCATGATTCGCTGGGCCATCGTGCCGGCGTTTGGATCACTAACCGGGATAATGTCAATTCGGTCGTCGAAATCCTGCTTGACGACGGGGTCTTCGTCTGGGTCGTAGGGGTAAACTTCCGGCCCATAATCCCTGACAAGCTCAGAGAGTATTTTAAGCTCTTTTGAAACAGAGGCGTGAACCCGGCTCTGGACCGCGCTCAAGACTTTCATCTCTCTTTCTAAAACTGCTAACGTGGTGCCAACCGGTGCTTCGCCGTTAATGTCTGAGGCTTTTACATCCGCCGCTGATGCGAACCTTCTGCCCTCTTGGACAATATCGCCAAGCAACTGATATAGGACGTTGCTTGGTTCCTTGTATGGAAGGAAGGTTATGTTATCGCGGATTGCACCACCCGGAACGTCTACATCGCGGAATTCTCCCGGCATAATCGGGGTATCATCCCCTTTTATGCGCAGTCCGCGAGATTTTAGACCCCCCGGTAGGTTGGCAAGCGTACCGGCGTCTACAAGCTGTCTCAGCAACGAGGTTGCCGACTTAGATAGACCGCCGATCATATGCACTAGCCCAAAACCATAAAACCCTAGTCCGGGCAGGTATTGGTAATGCACATAGTGTTCTCTTTTTAACTTCTTAGGGTCGTCTTCATACCAGTTGCGGCGAATCGACAAGATCGTTCTTGATGACTTGTCAATCGTGACAACATAGGGAAGAGCAATCCCTGTAGGCTGACCGTCCTGCTTGTCTTCAAACCCCGGCAGATCAATGTCAACATGCATCTCAAGCAGGACATGCCGGTTATCTATGTCGTAGTTTTCAGAGTCTCCCGTCAGGCGGTCGTACTTCTTTTGAATTTCAGAAATATCCGGAGATGGCGCCGGCAAATCAATGTCCGCATAAAACCCGGCAACTTGCAGTTTCCGGATTTCGTTCGGAGTGCGCTTCATTATGTGAGTAGCACGTTCGCAAGTCGTCAAGTCCGACGCGCCATAGCTCACCACAAAGTCTTCAGCGGGCACAAACATCGCGCAGGGACGACCCAAATTCGGGTCATAATACACCTTGCGGAACGCCGATCCTGCTATGGGAAGAGAGAACAGAAGCTTTTCAGTCTCTGTCCGATACTCGCTCATCCTCTGCGTGATCAGGTAATTCAGGTAGTTCTGAACCCGGTGAGCCTGCTTAGTCTTCTCTTCGTCTATCTTCCCAACGATAGAGGTCCTAACCGGGCCTTTGGCTGGGTAGATCTCTTGAATGGTTTGCGCCTGAAAACGAATTACCGCCTCGGACAGCATCGGGTGAAATACACCGCAGGCGCCCTCCCAAGGGGATGATCTGTCCTCAAACTTTAGACCAAGAAGGTATAGACCCCTGACGTAGGAGTCCTCCCAGTCGGCGCGGCTCTGTCTGTCCGCATCAAACTGCTGTACCAGCTCTGATGACAACGAATGAAGCTCATCGTCGCCCATAAACTCGACAAGGTTCGAGTCGTGAGAATCGCCAAGAAGCCCAGATGAGTCGGGGTCAAAGTCAATGACCATCCCGCCCTCTTCGTCAAACAAGCCGACGGACTCCGGGTTCTCTATGACGATTTCAAGTTCGCTTCCCTCAACCTCTTCCGGGGTCATGGGTCTGCCGAGTTTATCAATGGCCATAATTAGCTCTTAGAGTAACGAGTTCCCTTGGTGGCCGCACCAGCGCCTTTGCACTTACCGCCGCCTTTCATCTTTCGTGCTCCAGCCATCTTGTTGCCCATCGCCTTATTGATGGCGGCTTTCTTCATCATCGCCTTTGGCGCGGCCTTCATGGGTTTCTTTTTCATCTCGCTCTCCTAGTAATAATCGGCTCTTCTGCCGTAATCTACAGGCTCTTCCTCTTCATCGGTGTGTAGAGGGAGGAACCCTCCCTGCCTGAACCGCAGTAATGCCTGAGTGGAAGAGTCAACTAAATCATCGTGTTCGCCAGCGGGAAATGAGGCAAACTCCTCAACAACTTCCTCGGCAAACCGCGTCTGTGGCGCCCAAACGACGCCAGACGCAAACAAGTCAGCTACAGCGTTAACGCGAGCTATCTTGTCATTGCCCCGAGATGGTGTGTATTCCGCTACCGGAATCCCCATTGCCCGAAGCTCAAAGATAAGTGGCATCCCTGCCGCCTTGGCCTCCACAATAAATGCGTCTGGTTGCATGTCAGACCAAAGCTCAAAAGCTTTTTTCTTTAGCTCAGGAAATTCCAGACGTTCCTTATATGCATCCAGTAGGATGATGTTGGGTTTAGTGACCCCCTCGTCATCTGGGCTGTAAAAAACACCCCATGTTGTGCAAGCGGAAAAGTCAGCCCGCTGGGTTTTTAAAAATGCTGTATCCCATGATTGGATAATAAACTCGCACGGCGGGGGTTGGTCACGTTCCCAGACCTGCCACCACTCGCGTTTAATAAGGGCGCCCTCTTCGGACGTTGGGTTTTGCTGATACTGCGCGTTCCACTTAGGGGACGGTAGTTCATTGCGTAGAGCCTCAAGCTCTGCGATAGACCAGAACTCAGGCCACAGGGCTTTCCCTGATGGCATGATCGCTGGAAACTCGATCACTTCCCACTCGTCGGTGCCTGCCCGCTGAGAAGAAGCCTTGATAATCTTGCCGGTTAGGTCTCGCATATGCCAGCGAGTCATCACAATGATGATGGCGCCCCCCGGCTGGAGACGCTGTCGAGGACCGGAAGTGTACCAGTCATAGGTGCGATCAAAGACGGACGGATCTCCCGACTGCCCCTCCTGTTCTGAGTGGGGGTCGTCAATGATCAATAGGTCGGCACCTTTACCGGTTACCGCACCGCCAACACCAATAGCGAAATATTCCCCGCCGTCGTTGGTGCTCCACCGGCCTGCGGCCTTTGAATCTGCCCGTAGCTGTAGTTTTGGGAAGACAGACTTAAAGTCCTCGGAGTCAACAAGGTTTCTCACCTTCCGGCCAAAACCGACCGACAATTCGGCGGTGTGCGCCGTCTGGATCACCTTCTTGCCCGGATATTGGCCTAAAAACCATGCCGGTAACAAGTAAGAGGCAAACTCAGACTTGGTGTGTCTGGGCGGCATATTGATGATCAGGCGCTTGAGTTCGCCGCGAGCAATCTTCTCGAAGGCCTCTGCCATGATCTTGTGATGCCTGCCCTCAATAAAGGCGGGCCACATATGCCCAACAAACCCCATGAAGGTGGTTTGCGCTGACTCTATCTTTTTTTGCTCCTCGATTCGCTTGAGTTGCTCTGCAACTCGTAGCTTAACCTCTGGAGATGCGCCCTTTAGCTTTTTGGCTAACTGAGGCGTTATAAGATCGGACATTCATTTCATCCGTGCGGTTTTTGTCCTCGGAAACGATCTGTTCTTTGCTTTTGAAGACACCGATAGGTTTGACTTCTTGTTACTGCCGCCCTTGGCTAGTGGCTTCTTGTGGGCAACATCCTTGCCATCGCCCTTCGACACCTTACCTGATTTTGCCATCACAGATCTCGCGGCATTTCTTTTTGCGCGATTTTTTTTCTGCTTGGGCTTTGAGTGGTAGTTGTCGTACTCAGTGCGATAGTTTCGGGGCATTACATGGGTCCGGAACTCATGTATGCCATGCCGGGAGGTGCGGCGTTTGCGCCGCCCTTGGCGTGACCGCTACTCGGCGTGTAAGGCTGATAGGTTTGGCCGGAACTCATCATGTTAAAGGTGCCCATGTTGTTTTGACCACCTTTGCCAATCCCATAAGAGGGCCGGGCCATCCCGCCTTTGCCACCAAAACCGCCTGAGTAGGGGTTATTGAAGCCTCTGAAATAGGGGCTGGTGTAGGGCGTTCCGCCCGTGCCGATGGTGTAGGGGTTTGATGTTCGCCCCATTCCGTAGGCGCCGAATCCCGTTCCGCCGTATCCCGGTTGCCCATAGTCAAGAGTGCCACCGGTCTGAGCAACTGGCATAGTGCCGCCTGAAGGGTAGGCGCCGGGGTTCATCATGCTGTCAGGCTCGGACCGCAAGTAGCCAGACGGCATAACCGCGCTCGTCATTGGCTGATCAAGCCCGCCCATGTTGCTGTCCATCTGAGTGACCGGGGGCGCCATTTCATTGATTGGCTCAACCGATGGCATCACTGATGACGTTAGCGGCGGAGGCATCACTGCCGGATTTATCATGCCGCCTGAAGGAACTTGTTGAGCGGCTTGGTTTATCACAGCTTGATTCTGGTTTGGCATAACAGCCGCACCATAGTTGTACTGCCTAGGCGCCCCATAAAGGCTCGCGATACCAGAAAGCATGTTGTAGTAGGAATTATTTACATATGGATTATACATACGTCGCGCCTATCCTAGATAAATCTAGATGAATCTAAGCTAGGAATCTCCTAAGCCTAGAAGTTACAAGAGCCAGACCCTAATCAAAGGGGTCTGGCGATGACATACAAGAAGAGAAGATACATAAGCTAGAATATTCCTAGGCTAGAAGAGTCCTAGGTAGAGAATCCCCTCGGATTATAGAGATCCTACCCCCTTGACAGCCACATGTCTACAGTTTTATGCGTATGACATAGTGTTTTTTCGCATAAAAATCAGTGTTTTATGCATAAATGCCAAAAATTACCAGAATTAAATGCACCACTAGGAATCCTAGGGCCTTTTCTGCCAAAAAAAGGGCCAGAATTACTAGTATGACGGGTATGACATAGCGAAAAATAGGTGATTTTATGAGCAGATCCTTATGTATATAGATAGCAGGTACGTGCCTCGCTCAGGGGGGGTACGGGGGTCGGCATATCTCCCGGGTACTATCACGGAAAAGTCAGGCATTAGTGCAGAGGCTGATCGGTAGGTGCTGAGATGTCAGTGGTATCGTCATAATCACTGCCAATAGATTCGATCATGGCTTCCAGTTCTCCGATCAGATCCTCGGCAGTGGTGCTCTGCTGGGTTTCGACCACGTCTTTGAACAGGCCGACCGACTTGCCTAGTAGCTCCGCGGCTCTCAACTTGTTTCCGTCACTGGGCTCTGCGTTATCCAGCATATGCCGTAGCTTGCTCAGGACTCTTTCTCTGTCCGAGACCGCAGATGCCGCCATCCCCGCCTCTTTCTGCCGGATCAGATAGTCGACCCGTGCTCGAACCATGGGGTTCGACATCAGCCTGCTAGCCGCCTGCTGTTGCGTTTCCTTCAATGCGTCTGGCTTGCAATCGTATGCCTCTCGGTATGCCTGTGCCTGTGACATCCCGCTGGCCACGCAACGTGCAAAGTGGAGTTGCTTTGGGGTTAGCTTGTTACTCATGACTCGTTTGCCTCATTCTCTGATCTGTCGTGTTTGGATACCTGTAGCCTTTTGCTACATATACAAGGGGAGTGTATCACCCCGCGCAATAAAAAGAAAAAAAGTCTTGCCCCATCGCACCTAATGTGCATGGGCCAGATGCATAAATAAATTTATTTCTTGACAAATCGCACTTGCCGCTCAGAGGCCCTCAATCGCGTTCTAAGGGCCACTTTACGAAACCTATGCCAGCGTATGGGGTAGGGCCTTAAAATCGCACCACGGGCTTTTCCCTTGTAAATCAATGACTTAAATAGTGGATAAATGTACAGGAAAAGTATTTTCTCTAATGCAATCAAACACTTAGGCCTATTTTCAGAGTTTTCTGGGGCTGTCAACCCTTGACACTGACATATTCCCTGCCCTATCGGAGGGCCGAAAGTCTTGGTGCTTATATAGCCAGATCCCATCTGGCATGGGGAAAGTCTTGGTGCTTATATAGGCAAAAAAAATTGCACCCTAACCCCTCCTGAAACCCCACCCGAAACCCCCGCTCTGGAGTGGTGTGACATATGCCGCATTATTTTACCTGTGACTTGTTGACGGGTAGGACAAATGAGCGTACCGTTCGCAATGTTGGTACTCGACACGCCCGAGACCCCCATGCGGATAGGCGTCACTCAAACCAACCGGCTACGATCCACGTTACGGGTGCAGGGGTGGGCCTCAACCACACGGCTAGCAACCGACCTTAAAGCCAGCTCCATTTAGCTGGTGTGCGGGAGGCTCTAAGCAAATCAGCGGCACTGTACCCAATGACCCACGAGATCCTGAGATCCCATTGAGGCTAGGCGAAGGCGAGGGCAGTGACAGTCGGGCATATCACCGACCCCGCATTGATATGGCAACTGACGATCAACCGACAGTGTGATGACAACCCCACTACCTCGCAGAGACCATCTTCGGAATGTAGCGACTAACAATGCTGGGGAGCCTGATAACAGCGATGGGATCAGGCAAAAACAGTACAGCACCGGCAGGTAATCAACGGTTGTATGGCGAATTTTTTAGAGTATTCACCATGCCCACCGCCCTAGGCGTTGGGTATGACTGAGTGCTCTGCACTCTATTCCCCCAATCATTCGGAGACTGTTATGGCAAAACGCCGCGACTTCAGTCACTGGGCCGAACGGTATGAAAACGCACTCAAAACCCGAGCTGACTATGTCGGTGGCAGGGTGTGCTGGAACACCGCGAAAAATCTGCATAATCAGGGAGCATCCCCTGAGATTGCGGCAATCACCGCGAGCCGTCCTTTCATACCTGAAACCCAGCATGACTGGCGCCCCTGAATAAGATTCGGAGCCTGACCCCCTTGGCAACAGAACGGGTCGCCCTTAACCCTAACCATTCGGAGGTAACACCCATGCAAAACAGCAAACAAGAGTTGGTCGATCAGGTTATTCGGCTGATGATTATCGATATTTCGTACGGCGATTTCTCAGCAATAGAGGGTCTATTGATGATGGTGCCGGAAAAAACCTTAATTAACTTTTTGCCTGAGGATTGATCAATGACCATCCTCATCATCATCAACATGGCGGCACTTGCCGCCCTTTGTCTTTTCGGCAACGTCACTGAGGACTGAAACCTATGCAATACACCTACAGCCAACACCAATGGCACGGCGAGTATCAGAAGCTGTGCCGACAGCGCGATCTCGAGTCGCTCTACCATGTCCAGCAGGACTGCCACGCGGCGATGATCGCCAACCCCAGCAATCCCAAGTGCTCGCAGTATGCAGATGAGGCGCTCTACTGCGCTCAGGAAATCTGCCGCCGTAAAGGGCTGGGCCGGTACAGGGTCGCTAGCGTCTCACCGCGAGACTGCGCTATCGGCGGCGAAGAGGACTCAAATTGGACCTGAGTCCACCCCATCTGATGAGTGCCTGCTGGATACAGGCCGAAACGCCCTACTGGGCGTCATGGGAATCCCCCCTACAACTGAGGAGGTGAGATGATACTCGCTACGGTTGAACCAAAGCAGACCAAGTCAGGTCTGGTCTGGATAGTGGAAATCGCAGGTGATGATTTCCTTTTGTCGGTGCTCGTGAGGGATTGCGGGCTTGGACTTAGCCCACCGAACGCGCTTTA
>Ga0070749_10002523_pt1 | contig 12287 bp, 6 predicted proteins | sample VirMetDEL_Nov_18_FD_75180 | JGI IMG/M metagenome (GOLD analysis project Ga0070749, IMG submission 75180) | Aqueous microbial communities from the Delaware River and Bay under freshwater to marine salinity gradient to study organic matter... | ecosystem: Environmental > Aquatic > Marine > Coastal...
CAAAACGTCCGTTCATGCTCCCAGCGTTAAAGACAGCGATGACGAGACTTCCAGAGCTTTGGAGGGATTCGTTGAAGTCGTAAGGAGACCAAGATGCCGAGTACATCTGGAGTAAAAGCCGGGAATGCGTTCGTCGTGATTCGAGCCCTGGATCAAACGAGTACCGGACTACAAACAGTCGAACGTAAGCTCATTCAATTTGGTCAGAACGTGACCAACCTGGGAGTCGGTCTGGCTGGTCGAGGCGTGGCCCTCCTAGCTCCGATCACCTATGCTGCGAATCAATTCATCAAGTATGAAGACGCGATGAAGAAGGTCGAGGCCAAGTCCGCCGGGACTGCTGAAGACATGTTGGAGATTCGGAAGCAGGCTCGAGAACTCGGTCTGACTACTGCTTTGACTGCTGATCAGGTTGGTCAGTTGCAGCATATCCTCGCCCAAAAAGGATACAACCGAAAAGAGATCCAAGCGATGACCAAAGGTATCGTGGATCTTGCAAGAGCGTCAGGCGATGGAAATGACCTGATGAATGACGGGATTCAAGCGGCAACTGGAGTCTCTGGTGTGCTACGAGCATACCAGATGGAAGCCTCTAAGGCCACGAGAATAGCGGATCTATTCGCGGCTGCTGTTGACGGTAGCAACATGAGCCTAGAAGAAATGATCATCGCTATGTCGTACGCTGCTCCGACTGGAGCTGAGTTCAACATCCCGATCGAAGAGGTTATGGCAATAACGTCTGCGATGCGAGATCTGAACATCGATGCGTCCATCGCAGGAACAGCCTTTCGTAATATGGTCCTGTACATGTCAGAAGTCAAGGAGACTGACAAGTTCAATAAGACCCTTCAAGACCTGACAGGAAATACGATCGAGTTCACGGATGCAGCCGGTAACCTCCGTAGTCCTCTTCAGTTGTTGATTGCGATTCAAGAAGCGACAGCAGGAATGGGAACGGCTCAGAGAAGCAACCTCTTGTCTGAGATGTTTGGGACAAGAGCGACTGTCCCTGCTGGAGCCGTAGGACGTGCTTCTAAGACTGTCGCCCGTCTACTCAGCATGTTCGAGACGGCTGACGGTTTGTCAGCAACCAGAGCAGCGAAGACGGAGAGTGGTTTGGGAGGAGCGTGGCGACTCTTTAGAGCGTCTATCAACGAAGTCTCTGTCGCTGTCGGAGAAGCAGTTTCAGGTCCGTTGAATAAACTCTCGAAGTGGGTTCGGATAAGCCTAGCGGACCTATCCGCATGGATCAAGGAAAACGAAGACTGGGTCGTATCTATCGTGTTCGCGACTGCGGCTGTGACGGCCTTTGGTCTTGGTCTTGTAGGGTTGGGGATCACTGTAAAGACGCTGAGTATCGGATTCGGTCTTCTGATCATTCTGACAAAGACGCTAGGGATTGCAGTTAATCTGGTTTCAGCATCGTTTGCACTGTTAGGGACGATCGCCACTTTGTCGATGGCAGCGATCCACAGTACCTGGGCACTCCCTCTCATCGCTCTAGCAGCACTGGTTGGAGTCATCATCTGGGCTACAGACGCTTGGGGAGAACTAGAGAAAACATACGGTAACGGGATCTCTAGGATCATTTCAGAGTTCAAGGAGATGGGTCCGACAATAGCCGACACGTTCAAGATGATCGTAACGGCTCTTGGAGACGGAGAGTTTGAACTCGCTTTCAAGGCCATGATGGCTGGTCTCAATCTGCTCTGGATTCAGGTATGGAATTCAATGAGCAAGACCGTTGAAGACATGTTCATCGAGACTGTTCGTTCTCTCAATACGGTATTAAACTCCTTGATGACGATGCTTGAAGACGCGATAAACAAGTTGAACAGGGTCGTCGCCATGCACTTCAGAGTCTTGGGAAAGGCTTGGAAGGCGGCAGGGTATACCGGGATCGCGAAGACTTTCTTTGAGACAGCGAGTGCTTTGAAGAACATGAAGATCTTCGGGGAAGAGATCGACATCGATCAACCACTGGACGACATGGCTAAAGAGTCAGAGGAGAAGAGAAAGAAATCTCTTCAAGACGCAAAAGACGATCTAGCAGCGGTCGGTGAAGAGATCAAGAAGAAGAGAGAAGAGAGAAAGAATCAAGCAATCGTCGAAGGCGGAGAAGAAGCCAACAGTGATGATTGGAGACTTCGAGAACGAGCTAAACGACTCATCAAGCAAGGAGTCCAAGGTCCTCAGATTTCTCCAAAGGCTCTAGAAGCAACGAACTCAAAATCAGTCGAAGCGATGAAAGAGTTCCAAGAGAACAGAAACAACGCTGCTGAAGGAATCGCTGCTCAGATGCTATTGCAGATGCAGACCCAAACCGAGCTTCTTATGAGTATCGATGAAGAGATCCAAGGACATAACAACAGCCTTCAGGATGTCTTAGGAGCAGTCTAATGCCACTGAGCATAGGAACAAAAGACGGAGCAACCGACTACACGTATGGACTTGAGAAGAAGGACAAACTGACGACAGGGTACACGGAGTTCTCTATCGTTTTTCTAGTCCTCTCAGATTACGTAGATCAACCGTCTGAAGAAATCATCGTAGCGACTGGACTACCATCTGTTCAGAGAGCTTCTAACGGAGCCGTCTGTGTCGGATTACGTCCGAAACAAGTACAGACGGTCGTTCATCCTATCACCGGATATCTCGTTGATTTGTGGGAAGTGGAAGCGATGTATTCCACGAACTACGATCCTCACGAGAAAGAAGACCCTGAACAGAAGGAACCGACAGTTCGTTGGACTTCAGAAACAGAGGAAGAAGCTCTGTTAGCTGATGTCATCTCTGGCGAGATCATTCGGACAGCGGCTGACGAGCCAATCATTGCTAAGAAGACGGTACACTATCCAATTCTCGAAATCACGAGATACGAGAAGTACCCGTTTGATCCAGTCGTGATTCTGGCATACGTCAACAAATGTAACTCCAAGCACTTCTACGGAGCTCCTCCAGGAGCGGCGTTGATGCTCTCTATCGAATCTGAACGAGAGGTCATCAATCAGAAACTGTATGCGAGGGTGACGTATCGAATCAAGTTCGGTATGTCTCCTATCGATCTCAAGCAACTGTCTGGAAAGCCGAAGAAGAAGCAGAAGCAATTGGGAGTCATCGCTGGTTCGATCCCTAGTGCTGTCGTGAACGGAGTCCCTCAGTTCAACAATCAAAACTCCCTTGCTCTCCGAAGTACATTAAACTCCGGATACAAATACCGAAAGGCCCCTGGAGAGAAACCGCAACTCTTCATCGGTAAATCGGGAAATCCGGAAAAGGTGAACCTCGCGAAAGACGGAACAATCCTGCCAGAAGATGAGGAGCCAACTCTCATCTACTACTATCAACATCAGTTCGCAGACTTTAAGGGACTATCCCTCGAAGGATATTAGGAGGTCAGATGGCAAAGCTCTACGCCTTGACCAAACCGGACGCAGACGTTCTGAAGCGAATGATTCGTGAACGAAAGTCTCGTCCGATCGCCGGGGACGTCAGTGATGTATCTCCCCCAAAAGAAGAGATGCACCGGAACTTCATTGTGATCCTAGATCATGATATTCCTGGAGCAGACTTTTCAACAGGAGAGTGGAGGTACAGCTATGGGTATGGAGTTGTGTGGCGTAGATACGACGATCTAGATACACAGAACTCTCAAGATCCTGACTACTCCTTGGCAGCGTCTCAAATCAACGGATCGTATCTCGTCCCATTTCGAGATCAAGATAATCGATGTATTCGAAAACGAGTGTTCAACCTGAATACATCAGATGCTCCTGCTTGCGTTCCGATGCAAGCGACGGAGGATCAATTTGGTGACTTATACGTCGATCAGACTGACGACTTCACTTACGGAGACAATGCGACCACGACTACGACACCTCCTCCGACACAACCGTGTGATGGGGCGTGTAAGTGGACTTGGTCTGCTTCTCTGAATGCCTGGGAGTTGACAACCAATGGATGTTCAGTCGCACCGACCACGACCACGTCTACGACGACTACCACCACAACGACCAGTGATCCAAGCACGACCACGACGACGACGCCAGATCCGTGTACCTGCGGTGTAGACGCAACTACCACCACAACCACGACTCCAGTCCCAACGTGTCATTGTGTCTATCCTGAATTCTGTGGTACGGTAAACGGTCAGTGTGTCTACACATCCTGTTCTCCGTTCGTCACCGAACCAAAGGTCAATTGCACGACCACTACGACAACGACAGCAGATCCAGGCACTACGACCACGACCTGTGACTGCAATACTACGACCACGGCTGCTCCAGAAGCAGGATGCACACTGGGATGTCATTGGGTCGGTATGCCGAGCTATTCCACAGGAATCTGGTACTGGGGTAAGACAAGCGACGGATGTTCTCCTGACTGTCCTTGTGCAACTCCGATAACCGATCCATACTGTGCGACGGCGTTCACAGAGTGTGTTCAAACGACAACGACACCCACTCCTCCGGAGATCTGTGCCGGTTCGTGTCACTGGTGGTGGATTCCGTCTGCTTCTGACTGGGTACTCACATACTCAGGATGTAGTTCGATCTATGGATGCAACTGTGTCAAGCCGAGCTACGACGGAGATAGTTGTTCTCCTGAGGTGACCTACTGCTACAATCCGTACGAGACCACGACAACGACTCCATACATTGCTCCGGGGAGTTGTGCCGCTTGCTATACTTCCACGACTACGTCTACAACTACGACGACTACGACCAGCAGTCTTTGTGGAGTGTGTACTTGGAACTGGGTAGTCGCGAGTAGTGTCTGGAATCTCAGCAGTTACACCTGCTCTCCGACTTGTGTCTGTGTACCTCCTTCCGTGGATGGTCACGAATCGTGCGAGATAAAGCAGACTCCGTGTGTTCCTTGGTCAACCACGACTACGACATCTACCACCACGACAACGACGACAACGACACTGATGCCATGCGGCTCTACCTGCTGCTTGGTCTGTCAAGACGGAATTATCGCTGTCGATACGAGTCATCCTGAAAGATGTAATCCAGGATCAGGGTGTAGCTGCTATTGGTGGAACTACGACGAACACGGAGTTCTGAGATTATTGACGATTGGAGACGCATGTAGTTGCTATGGTGGATTCTCTTCCTGTTCAGGATGCGGTACCTGTCAGACGACTACGACGACGACTGCTCCTCCATGCGGAACGTGTCTGTACGGAACAGGACCTGGAGGATCGGTAGTTCTTTTGTCAACGAATTGTACTGGATCGTGTACGTGTCTCCAGTGCTCTAATCCTGGTAGTGGTTATCAGTGGACGTGTCCTTGTCAATCAACGACTACGACCACAACGACCACCACCACGACTACGACCACCACAACCACAACAACGACTCCAGTTCCGACGTGTAACCGATGGGTCTGTACTGGCTTCTCGTGTTCTTTGGTTGCTGATGTTCCGTGTACAACCAGATACGGTTCTCAAGCAGAGTGCGAAGCAGTCTGTACAACCACAACGACGACTCCAGCTCCAACCACGACTACGACCACAACCACAACGACGACGACTACGACCACAACCACTACGACAACGACGGCTGCCCCGACAGGAGCCTGCTGTGTCATGGGATCGTGTGTCGGTGTGATGACTCAGTCGGCGTGTAATGGGATGGGAGGAACGTGGTACTCTGGATCTACGTGTTCACCTGATCCGTGTCTTGGTGGACCTCCTCCACCGTAGGCTGAATAAACTCCTGTAAGACACTTCAACGACTGAAGTGTCGGAACCCGGATAGTGCTGAGCTATCCGGGTTCCTTTCTCTTGCTCAGCATGGGGAAATCAGATGTTACTTACGATTGGAATGGCAACTCACGACGACTACCACGGTGTCTACTTTACGATCCAAGCTCTCCGCTTGTATCAAGAGTTGAAAGACATTCCGCACGAGTTTGTCGTAGTCGATAACAATCCTGGAAAACCGCACGGAGTGGCTACGAATGGATTCTTGAATTCGATCGGCGGGAGATACGTCCCGATGATTGAACCCGTTGGGACAACGGCTCCAAGAGAACGGGTCTTCAAAGAGGCGAAAGGGAAGTACACGATCGTCATGGACCCTCACGTTCTTCCAGTTCCGAAGTCTATCAAGACTGTTCTAGGGATGTGGGAGAAAGGGGCACTACCAGAGACGGCTCTGGTTTCCGGTCCGATCCTGATGGACAACCTCAATGCTCTTTCGACGCACTTCAACGACGTGTGGAGATCTGAGATGAGAGGAGTGTGGGGATCAACATGGTGCTGTCCTTGTCGTAAACCGACGGATAAGTACAACCGATTCCTGTTCACTGTCGAGAAGAAAGATCCAAACATCGAAGAACAGAATCAACCGATTGGCTTCTACGCTCTGTCAGGAACGATGGTCCCTGTTACGACATGCCCCTACTGCAACAAGCGACTCCCGATCGGGATTCAGTATCCCGGACATCAACAGCACTTGTCAGAAGCAGGATACCTGCCAGTCGGTACGCACCCGGATCACGAACCGTTCGACGTACCTGGACAAGGACTCGGATTGTTCGCGGCTAAGACAGATAAGTGGCTCGGATTCAATCCTCACTTCACCGCATTCGGCGGAGAGGAGATGTATATCCACGACAAATATCGAATGGCTGGAGCACGATGTATCTGTGTTCCTGCTCTGGCCTGGGTCCACAGGTTTGCAAACCCGGACGGACGAAAGCACCCTCTGACCAGATACAACAAAATGAGGAACTACGTCCTAGGAGCACTCGAACTGGGACAGTCTCTCGATCCGATCCGAGAACACTTTGTCCGACCCGGCGGGACACCTCAAGCCCACTGGGACTACCTACTCGAAAACCCGATCACAAACGTCGAACCACCTAAAACTGAAGAGAAAGGGACTGGGATGGAACTTCCCCCAAAGAACATCACTGATCCGAAGGGAATCTACGGTTGGTACGTCACTTCGAAGATCACTCGTGATCTCGACCAGCATCTTCCGAAACTTGTCGAACTCGGGATGAAGTGTGCTCGGATCACGGAGTTCGCCAAACGACGAGAATCTACGATGGCGTTCGCAGCAACGGACGCGAAAATCGTGTCGTATCAAATGGAGAAAGATCCGCTCCTGGATCTCTACGAGAAAAATCCCAAGATTGATATTCAATATGTCAATCACGAGTTCCTCAAGAAGATTGATCGAATCAGCGAGACGGACCTCCTGTTCATCGACTTCATCCACACCTACGACGCGGTCAGTTATCAATTGAAGAAGTTCCACACGAGTGTCAGCCGCTATATCGTCCTCCACGATACCGCTCTGCACGGAACTGTGGGTGAAGACGGCAAGCCTGGAATCATGCACGCTGTCAAGGAACTTCTGACAGAAGTACCTCACTGGTCGGTGGTCTACGCCACGCAGGACCAGTACGGACTCGTAGTCCTAAGTCGCAATCCGGAGGACAAGCCTGCTCTTCCTGGGATCATCGAAATGAGTACGAACTTTGCCAAAGCTCTGGCGACGCATGTCGCATCTGGAGCAGGGAAGGCGACGGAAGAAGTCTACAAGAAGCGTCTTGAGACTTGTACCCTCTGCGATCTGAGAAACGGTGATCGGTGTTCTGCTTGCGGATGTGGACTCGCAGCGAAAGCGTCTTGGGAAACCTCTCAGTGCCCAATCGGAAAGTGGTAGGAGGAAACATGATTAGCTGTCTAATGCCGACCTATCGTCGATACCCGAATCACGGTCACTTGGTGGAGGAAGCTGTTGAATCATTCCTCCGACAAACACACGCCGATTCAGAATTGATCATCTGTAACGACGAACCGTTCCAAGAGTTGTGGATTGATCATCCTAGGATACGGGTTATCAATTCTCCGGTTCGTTTTCCAACTCTGTCTGACAAGATCGAGTACATGATTCGAAATGCGAAAGGAGACATCTTCTGTCGCTGGGACGATGATGACATCAGTCTGCCTCATCGCCTTGAGTTCTCGCTGAATAAACTCCGCGACAATCTCGAATGGCGACCAGACAACTACTGGTATGATCCCGGAGTACTCAAGGAAGTGAAAGGTCCAGGGAACACTCACGTCATGGCCCTCTGGAGAAAAGAGGTTTTGGAGAAGATTGGAGGATATCCTCAGAAACTCTCTGGAATCGAAGATCAGGTGTTCAATCAAAAACTGGCACAAGCCGGAATCGAACGAAAGATTGAATACCTCGATCCTTCTGAGATCTTTTACATCTACCGATGGGCTACAGGAGCGAAACATCTGTCCGGTGGTGGATCAACGATTGAATCTCTTCAGGCCCATTGGGATCGATCAGCAAGGGACGTCGTATTTCCAGGGACGTACGAGATCAAACCCAGGTGGTACGATAATCATGTGGGAAGGGTCAAACGAAAACTGAGAATGAAGCCGGTTACGAAGACGATCCAAGACATCGCAGATTACTGCGACTACCACAGTCTGTACGACGCGATGGTCCTAGAAGCTCGGACCGGCGACATACTGGTTGAAGTCGGATCACTGTATGGACACAGTCTCTGCTATCTTGGTCTGAAAGCCAAGGAAGCGGAGAAGCGACTCAAAGTGTACTCGGTAGATCTTGGTATCGGTGTCTCCGAAGATCACTCGGAAGACTTTACCGACACTTCAATCCTCCTGCAGAATGTGAGATCCGCCGGTGTGTCGGATATCGTGAAATGTCTCTCGATGGATACGATCGACGGATCAAAGCTGTTCGCAGATAACAGCCTCCAGTTCGTGTTCCTCGACAGCGGTCATGATCGAGATACAATCCGAACGGAACTCCAGAATTGGTGGCCGAAGATCAAACCAGGAGGCTATCTCGCTGGTCACGACTACAACCACCCACACCATCCAGCCGTCTGTCAGGAAGTCGACTCCTTCTTCCACGGCGGGGCTATGTTCTCACCCATTCCTTCCGTTTGGATCAAGAGGAAAGTCCCCTAGCCGATCGGTTAAGGTGGACGGACCCCTTAGCCGATTCGGTTATCTTCCCCAAAAGAGATCTGGCCCGTCTGGACATAATCCTCCAGGCGGGCCTCTTTGCATTAAAGGCCCTATAACGGCCCCGCAGGGAATAAGGCCCCACAACCAAGGCCCGCAGGCGGGGCCGTTACAACGCAGCCTGCGGGCCTTGGCGGGGCTGTTATAGGCCCGCAGCCTGCGGGGCGGTTAGGCTGCGAAATAGACCTAAAAATAATTATTTCTAGACGTATTGCAAATATGTAAGCTCTAACATATATTGCATAAACGGCCTGCGGAAAGTATCCAAGGCACAACAGACACGGAGAAATAAGATGGCAACTCGAATCAAGAAGACGAAGATCGCAACTCACGGAATCGTTTTTGCGAAAGCGGGGACGGGCAAGACCTTCACGCTCATCCTCGGGATTGCGTGGATGTTCCGAAAACACGTCTGGAGCAAGAGCACCGAACAACTCGGATTCGAGCCGAAGCCGTCTGAAGCCCAATCGAAGATCTGGTCCTGGTTGGAAACGGAGAAGCCATCCAACATCGTGTACTGTGCGTTCAACACGACGATCGTGAAAGAGTTTGATAACAAGTGGAAATGGCTCTGCCTATTGCTCCAGTCGATTGGAGTGTTCTTCTCGTTTTCGACCATCAACTCGCTCGGCCATCGACTCTGCACGAAGCAATACCCTCTGAAGGGATGGGGTTGCGTCAACAGATTCCGGTACCGAAACATGATCTCAAAGATCCTTGGAAAGGACTACAAGGAACTGGAACGGGACAAGAAGATCGCTCCCATGCTCGAAGCGGCTGGGAATATGTACAACCTCGTTCGTCAATCTCTCGCTCACTACGAGAACCAGGACGGGACACTGAGTGTAGATGACGACAAGTTTTACGAATTGGCGTCCAAGCACGAAGTCGAGCTAGACGGGCAGGACGAGGAGATCCTGTCGTTGGTGAATAAACTCCTGAACGAGGGGAGGAACGTGACGACGGAAATCGACTTCATTGACCAGATTTGGCTCCCCATTGTCAACAATCTGCCGATGAACAAGATCGATCTCATGCTGGTGGACGAAGGGCAGGATCTAAATCCATGCCAGCAAGAGCTTGTACTCCGCATGGGGAACCGTATCCTCCTGGTTGGAGATGAGAACCAAGCGATCTACGGATTCGCCGGAGCAGACACAGATTCCATACCCAACATGTTCAAGAAGCTCGAACGGACTCAGAGAGGGTGCCAGAAGTTCCCCCTCAACATGACATACCGTTGCGGGAAGAAGATCGTGGAGAAGGCTCGGACCATCGTTCCGGATTTTGAAGCCCACCCGAACAACATCGACGGCCAGATCATCGAGACCAACTATGGCACGATGAAGAAGACGATCAAAGACGAGGAACTCGTTCTTTGTCGGATTAACGCTCCTCTCGTGTCCCTCGCCTTCTCCCTCATCAAGATCGGGAGGAAGGCAACGATCCAAGGACGGAACATAGGACAAGGCTTGATCTCTTTGATCACCAAGATCATGGGGAAAGAAACCGATGTCGACACTCTTCTCGATCGGATTGAGATCTACTACCAGAAAGAAGCGGAGAGGATGAGCAAGAGGCGGAACTTCGACGAGAACATGCTCGTCACTCTCCAAGACAAGGTCGAGTGTATCCGTTTGTTTTCGGAGAACGCTTTTACTCTCGAAGACGTGAAGAAGCGGATCACAGAGGTCTTTGATCTGAAGAACTTCGACGACAAGAAGCCCAAGGGAGTCTGGCTCTCTTCGATCCATAAGGCCAAGGGTCTGGAGTGTCACACTGTCTACATTCTCAACCCAGAACTCCTGCCTCATCCGATGGCAAAGCAGTCTTGGGCCAAGATTCAAGAGAAGAACCTCGAGTACGTTGCCATCACGCGAGCGATCAACACCCTCTGCTATGTCCGTTCCGAAGGAGAACTGATTGAATGATGACCTAAGATCAAAACGTCTCAAGTCCCTTCTTTGGTACATGAGTACGAGGAGGGGCTTGACTAAGCGGGAGACGCTCCCATTCGAAGCGTCACTTATCAACCAAGCTCTGTTGAATGACGACATCAGAGTGAATTCGAAGATGTGTTTTGTTTTGACCAAGCAAGGATTCCGAAAAGGGAGAGACCATGTCCAAGAGTGTAGTGCAGAAGCCCAAGTCCATCAGCAGCCGATTGAAGATCTCGACGTACGAGGACGGAAACGTCCTCACGATGGAAGGGGCAAAGGAGTTGATCGGGTGGCAAGAACTCCCGGACGACGCGGAGGAACCGGGCCAGTTTCGTGATCTCAACAAGAAGAAGATCAAGCTCACCAACAACTCCACGAACCGACCGTTGCGACTGAACCTCGCCAAACGGTACATGAGCGAGATGCTCCGGAACAAGTGGAAGCTCAACGGCGAGACGATCGTATTCGATACGGACAACAAGTGCCAGTCCGGTCAGCACCGCTTGGTCGGTTTGATCCTCGCCGAGCAGACGCGACAGACGAACGCGGAGTTCTGGAAACGATACGGATGGGACGGACCGATCGGGATCGAATGCGTCGTCATCCACGGTATCGATCCGTCGCCCGAAACGGTGGACACGATCGACCAAGGTCAGAAGCGAAGCCTCGGCGACGTGATCTACCGAGACGAAACCTTCGAGAAGGCGATCGACGCAAAGCTCCGACAGAAGCTCTCGAACCTCCTCGCCGGAGCCGCTCGTCTGGTCTGGTTGCGATGCGGCGGCAAGAAGGTCTCCGATGCCCCTCACTTCCCGGTGTCCGAAGCTCTCGATTTCGTGAAGTTCCATCCGGGACTGATCGACTCGGTGTCGTACATCCACATGGAAGAAGGCGGTGGCGGAGTCGACGGCTTGAAGCTCTCGAAGTTCATCAGTCCGGCATACGCCGCTGGCCTCTTGTACTTGATGTCCACGTCCGGCACCGATCCCGACGACTACCGAGTTCGCGGTGTCGAGGCTCTCGATATGAGCCTCAAGCCGAAGGCTCAAGAGTTCTGGACCGTGTTCGGATCGGGTGCGAACCTCGACAGCAACCATCCGATCTACGTGTTGAAGGAAGAGCTTCACAAGATGAGTGCCTCGTCGGCGATGGCTCGCGATCTCATCGTCGGCATGACCATCAAGGCGTTCAATGCCTGGATGGACGATCGTACCGTCTCTTCGCGTGACATCAAGATCGAACTCGTTCACGATGAGAAGGGCAAGCCAAAGCCCTTCGAGTCTCCGCGTCTCGGTGGCCTCGACATCGAGGAAGTG
>Ga0070749_10002524_pt1 | contig 12287 bp, 7 predicted proteins | sample VirMetDEL_Nov_18_FD_75180 | JGI IMG/M metagenome (GOLD analysis project Ga0070749, IMG submission 75180) | Aqueous microbial communities from the Delaware River and Bay under freshwater to marine salinity gradient to study organic matter... | ecosystem: Environmental > Aquatic > Marine > Coastal...
AATTCCTTTACGTCTTACTTTAGGTTTAGCTTTCTTAATAGAAACTCCTATAGAACTTTTACCGCTTGATTTTCCTTTAGCTGGTGCCATTATTTTTTAATTTTAAGTTTAGATTTCATACCTCCTCTTCGAAGATAAGCATCTTTAAGTTTAAGACCAGAAGAAGCATAAGGATGCCCAAGTTCATTACTTGTGTTATTATCCTTATATCCGCCTTGAGCCATATACATTCCGTATTCACCTTTTCTTTTTTTAGCCATTTTGCGAAAAGTAACAGCTAGGTTATAACGCTTAGAACCAGGAGGACAAGTAGGTCCACCAAATTTAGCACCGGTGCATACACCTTCAGTTCCACGACGTTTAATAGAAGCGGTTGCTTTCTGAATCCATTTGCCTCCTTTTTTCATGTAGGCATTGTTAGTCATCATATTGTCCATGTTTAGTTTATTTTATGTTTTTTAAGATTTTCTTTACTGCTTTTGTAGGCATTGTTTTTACGTTGCCTTTATTATCCATACTCATAGATCCTCTTGTTTTTTTAACCGAAGTCAAAGGAGTAGGCCCACTAGAAACTACTTGTCCATTTACTCCAGGTATACCCATAGTTCCTCCTCCTTGAAACATTACTGGCTCTTTTACAGTAGGTCGAATTTTTCTTTCGCCTCTGTTAATTGGAATATTAATGTTACCGCTTATACCATATCCACCACCACGCCAGTCTCCTTCTTTCCATCTCATTAGATCAGCAGATATGCCTAAGTTTTTACCCAAAGGAACATAACCGTAACCAAATACATCATACTGTGGTCCAGTACCAGCACCAGTTATTTCAAAGAAAGGTCTTGGTTTGTCTTCTCCAAACTGAGGAAGTTTTAAATCTATATTAGTTCCTCCTCCTTGATATGTTTTTGCTGGAATTGTTCCACCTAGCTCTCTACGAGTAAGTCCTCTTGAGTATTTTCCTACGTGAGCTCTAGATTGGTTTGACCACATTTCAGGGGTAATTTTAACACTTCTAATAGGCTCTAAAACTTTCTCTCCGGGTGTACCTTTAAATATGTAGTGAGCATAGGGATCCATTCGTCCAAATACAGGAGAAAATAAATTTTTACCTAATGCAGCCATATTTCTTCTATCAAGTAATCCGCCAACTATAGGAGGAATACCAGATAGTTCTTTAGATATATTTGAAGCTTTTAATAAACTGTTATAGTATAATTCTTTGGCTCTATCTGCTAAAGGCATTTTATACTTCCAAATACTTCCTTTACCTAAAAGTTCAGGATTATTTTTCTCTATAAAATCTAACCTTCTATTCCACATTTTGTCTACATATTTTTGCTGTAAACCACTATGCCTAGTTCTAGCTAAGTCATAGGCTTCTTCGCTTCTCTTTATAGCATTTTGTATAATAGAAGGATCACCTGCTGCATAAGCAACATCTCTTAAACTAGTAGGAACTCTTTTAGCATAATCACTTTTTACAATACCTGTACCAAAAGGAGAATTTTTAAATCCGTAAGAAACCGGAAACTCATTAGCTTTTATCCAATCTTGTCTATTAACAGAAGAAAAATCTGTAGGTCTTTTTGCTTTAACAGCGTATCCCTGTCCATAAGTGTAACCTTCAGCAGTAGGCATAGAATTAGAAAGATATAAAGCATCTTCTCCAGGTTTTAAACCAACTCTACCATAACCTGTTCGAACAGGAATATGAGTAGCCATATATTCTGCTGCAGCTTTAGGATTATTTATATAATCAATTCCTTCCTTTTCAAAGTTTTTTACTATATCATCCCAAACATTAAAAGGTACATGTTTTTGAATTTCATCCCAATTAGTGCTTACCCCTCTTACAACAGTGTTATGTCTATTCATTAATCCCCTAATAGTTCTATCAGTAAGAACATCAGACTCAGCAACTCTTTTTAAATTTTTAGGAAGTTCGTAACCGTATTGTTTTGCAAACTTTTTAGCAGCTTGCAAATCAGCTAAATTTCTAGACACACCAGGTTTACCTAGATTACTAGCTGCTTTTAAAGCTGGTTTAGCAAGTGTTTTACCAGCTGCTCCAAAAAGCGGTTTAAATTCAGATGTGGCAGGAATAGCACCTAGAGCTCCAAAAGTTGCTCCAGCTAACCCAGAACCTATTTGTCCCAAATTTAAATTAGTAACTCCTTCTGCTGCTTGTCCTAAACCTCTTAGAGCGTCTTTACCTGAATAATAATAAGAAAAAGGATTAATTACATCTAATAAAGGTTGCATTAAAGTTCCTGCACCTCTAGCTTCTGCATTTCCTGTAAAAGTTAAGCTTCTTCTGTTTTCCTCTTCTTGCTGTTGATCTCTTAGTTTGGCAAGTCTTGCTTGGTTTCCTGCTTGTTCACTTGCAGATAGTGTACGGCCTTGTCTGAAAGTAGGTTGATTTGCTATAGCTCTTTGCATTGCAGCTTCTTGAGCTTTTCGCATATCAACAGGATTTATTTTAGGAGCTACTTTAGTGCTTTCACCAGTGTTACCGTAATCAGCAGCTATTTGAGATTTGCTTCTAAAGTCAGGATTATAAAAACCTTTTTGACCAAATCTTTTGTTTCCCATAAAATCTTTAGGTTGTTCTAACTCTGGTTGAAGCCTATAGTTTGTAGTTAGCTCTTCTCCAGGTTGAATATCTCTAGTAGCGTATACATATCTTTGATTTCCTATTTTAACACTTTGCATATTAGGAGTTTCAGAGTGGTTATGCATGTTGCCTAAAGTACCGACAGGTTGATTATTTTCGTGAGCTAGACCAATAAGCTTTCCTTGCTTTATAGGAGTTTTAGAAAAGAGTCCTTTGTTAGCTCCTGGAATAGTAGATTTCTTTACAGAAAATTGTTTGTCTTCTGTTGAAAATCCTCCTGACTGATATTTTGGTATAAGTGCTCCACGTTTTGCAATTGAAACAGGCTCGCTATCGTTTTTAACTATTTCATTTAAAAACTCAATTGTTCTTTCATCAGGAGACTTTAAAGGTTGGTTAGCTCTTCTAGTTTTTAAAAAATCTTGATACGCCTTGTTACGTCCTTCCTCAGTATTCTCATATTTATTATAAAAATTTTCTTTCATCCAAGAACCACGTTTTGATCCTGATTCGGGCAACCACATATCAGTAGGAATTTTTGTATTCCATATATCACTGCCTTCGTACTGAACAGGTCCTTCTTCTGTTGGAATATCTACACCTGGTATATATGTAGTACCAGAGTCAATATTTGGTGGAGGAGCTTGGTCTTCCTGCATAAACTCATAAACATCTGCAGGTTTATCTGGGTAATAGTTAGTGTAAAGTCTTTCTTTTTTTAAATTTGGAACATATACATCATTTATATATTTTTCCTTACTATCCCAAAATTCTTTATTTTTTAAATATAGTTCAGAATTTTTATCAGGCAGATAAAACATTACGTTTTTTGTATCTGGCTCATCTTTAGGTGTGTCTTGAAATACATCAGCAAATCTTTTATATACTAACTGATCTCCGTATTTATCTTTAAACTTATTCCATATTTCAGGCGTAAGCTTTTCTCCTTTAGTGTAATCATAAAGACCTTCTCTCCTCATTGCTTGTTTTAAAGCATAGGCATCTGATAAAAACTCATTATACTTTCTGTCTTTTGATAATCCTTCTACTATCCTCATAGCTCCTGTCTCTTCAGAATCACCTAATCTATTTCCAAGACCGTAGTAATTTTGAAAAGCTTTAGTGTCAGTTATACCTGTTTCAGCTAGTTTCTGTTTATTGAATTGATAAACTTCTGGGTTATTATAGTTTAAATAATGACCTAACTCATGGCTTAATATAAGAGGAGTATCAATAGAAAAGGCACCAGTAATAGGATTTGGTTTAATCCCTGAAATTTTAGCCTCAGACACATAATCTCTTATGTTTTGCGGATCATTTGAAAGTGTTAATACATTGTCTTTTGGCGGAATAAAGGGAATTGGAAGTTGATCAGCACCAGGTAACGTATGCATAAAGCTTTTTGGTATTCCAGTTTGATAATTCCAACTTGCAGGTTGTCCATCAATATTAAAATTTAATTCTGGAAAAGAAAAAGGATATGCAGGATAAAAATCTTGACCTGGTTGGTAGGGATCATTACTTTGGTTTCCTGGACCATAAGCTTGGTTTCTTAAATAAGCAGAAGGAACAGATGTATTTATTCTTGATCTGTTTTTTTCATACCAGTCTTTTAAACTTGCTACTTCGTCTTGATACTGCTTTCTGTAGCCTTCAACTGTTTTTGGAGAAACATTTACTTTTCCACCAGACTGATACTTCTTCTTTTCAGCCAGTTCTTTAAGATATGATTTACTTATTCCCATAGTAGGTTAGCACTTCCAACGTCTACGTGCTTGGCGGATTCTTGAATTTGGATCGTTTTTAGTTTCTGCAGAAGATCTTTTTAATTGACCGAGTGAACGAGCACAATAAGACTTTCTGCGATTTGCATCTTGCTTCCAGGTTTTACTTTACCTGTTACAGCAGTCTGAAGCTTAGAACCAGGGTTAGCTCTACGATAAGCAGCTACTCCTTTAGCGGTCATTCCTGCTCCAGATTTAGTAGGACGATAGTTAGCCCCAGCTCCTTTGGTTGTGTGGGGAATGGTTCCTCCTTTAGAGTAAGTCATTCCGCCACAACCACAGGATGCTTTATAGGCCTCTTTAAGCCTAGACATAATTACTTCTTTTTCTTTTTAATCATTCCGCCCTTTTTGTAGTACTGGTTGTTTAAGTTATCATTTTGATACTTAGACATAGTCAAAGGGTTTTGAGGAAAGAAATCACCACCCATTGCCATCTTAGGTTTCATTTTACCTTTTTTCATAGTTTCTTTTTTACCAATACCATCTGTTAAGCTATTTAAAAGGTTTAAACTTTTGTTCAAGGTAGCAGAATCTGTTGGAGTATTTTTACTAGGCATCCTATTAATCATGTCAGCACTGTAACGCTCTGTAGTATAATTTTTTGGAATTTTACCTGTATTTCCTCCCATTTGCATTTTAGGCTTCATACCCATCTTCGACTTCTTAGCTGTATTTTTAACAATAGCAGCTAGAGGGTTAGGAGCACCAGTACCTCTGTAACCATCAGTAATAGTACGCTTGGCATTTTTGAATCCTTCGTTAGCCATTCTGCTCATACCGCCTTTTTTAAATACTCCACGACCTTTAAGTACATCTGCTCTAGTTACTTTTCCATCTCCAGTTAAATCAGGAAATTCCGATTCTCCACCTTTTTTCATAGAAGGTTTATTTTTGTTAAGCATGTAAGCATTTAATTCTGCTGAGCTTTTAGGAGGAGTAGAGTAGCTGCTACGAACAGTGTTGATTTTGTCGGAAGGAGTAGCGGTTGTTTTGTAAGGAGTGCCTTTAGCAACTCCTAAATTCTTGCTTTGTGAAGAAGTTATTTTGTTACTTGGAGGTGTCATACCCATTCCCATTTCACCTTTTTTCTTAGACATAGAACCTAAGAATCCTTTAAGAGCATTAGCTTTCTTAAGCATCTTGCTCGATTTCATGTTATGTTTCATTTTTAAGTTTATTTATATTTGTTTAAATACGATTGTTTTAATTTAGAATGGTATCCTCCAACTTTAAATCCACTTCCGCCAACACTTCCACCCTTAATATTTTGGGGTCTACAAGATCCAGGTTTTGCACCAGGGAAACAACCATTAAATGCTTCACTTATTTTAGGGCGATTTCCAGTAGATCTTAATTCTTTTCTAATGTTTCTTCTTGTTTCTCCAGTTTCTCCAGAAGCAAGTTTAATTCTTCCAAAACGACCAATACCAGTTCCTTCTCCAGATGTAACAATTTTTTTTGCTGTTGACATTGGTTGGTATTTACCTGTTTTACTGTAAACATCGTAAGTTCCTTTGCCTACATCAGATCTAAATCTTTCTGAAGCAGTTGGGATTTTATCATACTCTTCTTTAGATAGACTGTACTTAAAGGTATAATCTTTATTTGGATTTACAGTTTTATCGGATATAATGGATCCATTTTGCATTTTAGGTTTAGAGTGAAATCCTCCATGCTTTAACATTCTATCACTACCTACTACTTTGCCTTTCATATTTTTAGCAAGTTTCATAGCAGCTTTATTTGCTGGAGTCATTCCTCCTTGTTCCATCATCATTCCTTTTTCGCCTTTACGCCAAGTGCCACCTTTAGATTTGTAGTACTTAGCAGCCCATCCATTAGCATAAGCTGAAGGGTATACATCAAATTTGCTCTTAGCTAAAGACTTAGCTTTAGACCAAAGAGACGGATTATTAGGTTTGTTTGCCATTGTTATTTTCTTTTATGATTATAAGGTATTCTTTGAGAAGATGTTTTAGTTGTTTTAAATCTAGCTTTTTCTTGTGACGAAAGTTCAGAACTAGTTTTAGGAGTTTTACTGCTTACTCGTTTAGAAGGACGACAAGCTGGGTAAGCTCTGTTTTCTCCTTCTTGACGACCACAGGGTTTTCCTGATTTTACGTCTACCCATTTCTCAGCAAACCATCTATCAAGTCCTCCATGTTGTCCTCCAGATTTATAGCCTCTTCCAGGTGTATCAGGATAGTTCTTAGTATGCTTAGCAGGTTTTCTAGCTCTTTCTTTTTTCATAGGAGTAACTACTTCTCTGTAAAACCTCTCTCCAGGAGTATTATGAACTTTAATATCAAAGTTTTCATAATTATTTGTATGCTTTACAACAGGAAGCTGTTTTCTAGTTCTCATCGGTATATTAACAGACATAGGACCAGAAGAAGTAGTAGGAGTCATAGAAGTTTCTCTTAACCCCATAGGTTTTATTTTTTTAATTTCTGCAAGAGGATCTACAACTACAGGTTGAACTGGTTTTTTGTAATAAGCACTATGTTGAGTTTTATCTCCTACCCTATTTATATCAAAATATATAGGTTTTATTTTTTCTGGATAAACTTCTCCTTTACTTCTTCTATCCCATGCATCATTTCTTTCAAACATATCCTGAGCATACTCATTATCTTTAATAGAATTAAATGGAATTCTTTTTAAAAACTTAGGTGAAAAATCTAATCTTTCCGATCTTAATTGGTTAAAATTTTCTTTATACAAATTGAAGCTATCGTTATAACTTCTTAATCTAGGGTCTCTTGGGTCAGAAACATAAATAGGAGGACGAGTACCTCCTGCTTGAAAAGTTCGAACTTCTCTTCTTAACTGATTAACGTCTACTCCTTGAAAGGGAACTTTACTAGGATCTCCATACTTCTTAACAGCCCTCTTTTTATCTTCTGTAGACATATTATTATATGTCTGCATTTGAGAATTATTTACTGGTAATTGTCTAGGAGTTTGAACTATAGGAGTTGGAGTATTAATTGGAGTTGTATTTTCTTCTTTAGGTTCAATACGTTTAACATACCTGCTATTCTTTAATTCAGGTTTATAAATTATTGGTTGGACTGGTTTTTTATACACAAGATCCGCCTCTGTTGTAGTTATGCCATTAACGGTTTTTGTCCGAACATTCTTTTTTCCAATTGGCATATTTTTACTAGTAAATTCATCAGGGTTTCTTTTAATTATTTCATAATCTGTAGATGACAAAGAAGCTTCTACAGGACCAGGGTTAAGTGTATAAAGCATTAGGCTATCCTCATATCTCCATAACCTAGGATCATAAAAATTAGAAGTATAGATAGGTTTAACTGGACCTCCTGCTTGAAAACTACGAGAATTTTTTAAAAACTTTTCTTTGTTATAATTTACTCCTTCACGGTTAAACTGTTTAACCATGTCACCGGCTACTTCTTTGCGGTTCTTCTTATCTTTGATTTTTCTTAAAATACTAGACACTCCACTAACCATAGCTCTATCGTTTTTAGAAGGTTTGCGGGTATTAGTACCGCCTGTTTTATATGTAGGCTTAGAAAACATCTTAAGAAAGAGTTAAGAGGTACTGAGTTTTGTTGATCAAAGCACAGATCTCATCAATAATGTTTTGCAGTTGGCTCTCTTCAAAGATATTGCGATTGCTCTCAATATAAGAATAGAGTTGTTTCAAGTGGGCCTGAGCGTTGATAAATTCGCTTTGCGGAATCTTAATAGATACACGCTTGCCTACTACGCCAAAGTAAGTTTCAATTAACTTGTCAGTTAAATCTAAAACACCGTCGTAGTATTCGTTAAGAGCTTTATGTTCTGCAAAACTCAAAGTCTGCAAGTGAGTAAGGTGCATACAATCACGAGAGTGAAAGAGCACCCCAAAAAAGATTTCCGGCTTAACTGAAGACTTAGCTATAGTCTTTTGAAATAATGGGTTTGCCATATTATATTACGCTGTTATTTGTTTGTGTATTTTGAAGAGTATTTATAAATCTAAATCTAGAGTGAACATCTTGGATAAGACGTACTCTACAATGTGTAGATCTTAAAGGCATTTGTTTACCTTGACGAGATTGATAGATAATTGCATCACGATTCAATACTTTATCGGTATAGTAAGAATTCTGCAAAATATCCCAATCTGTTACAAATATAGGTTGATTATTAGAAGTCCAGTTAACTGTATCCCAAAAACTATTAAAAGTAAACTTCTGTTCTCTGTGGGAATAAAGAATTTCTATGTGGTCAGATTGCACTCTTGGGTAACGAGTCCGCTGAGACATATCGTTAGGATTCTGTGGAACTAAATAAAGCATACCTGAACACTGCTCTTTGTTGTAAAGAATAGCTTTATTAAAGTTTACTTTGTTAGTCGCATTAGCACTTCCCAAAGAGTAGAAATCAGTTTTATTATAAAATTTCTGAATATCCTGGAAAAGAGTAACTGAGTTAACTGTAGATACGTTAGGAAGAGTGTCTACGCTGTATTCAATTACATAAGGCTCTAACTTATTGTAGTAAGTCTGATATCTTAAAGGAGACAATAAGTGATTCCACAAACCAGATTGTTTTACTCCATTAACAGTTGTTGTAATTCCTGATTGAAAATGGTCTGTAAGTCCTACATAAAAATTAGGAATAAATGAGTAAAAAGAAAGCCAACCTTTAGTCAAAGGAGAATAAGAAATAGTCCAAGACTTATCCTCAAAAAACTTAGGATTCTCAAGGGTTATTTCTTTTAAAATACCTAAACCAGTATCTTCATAAAACTTACCATCCTGATAAATTACTTTTCCTTTTCCAGCCCCTTTAGAATAGAAGTCTGTTAGTTTGTAATCTTTTTTAGTAAAGAACACTCGTTCAAAGCGTTCATCCCATACCATAGAAATTCCTACATCTTTAAATGAATTATCTATAGGAAAGTCAGGAAAGTCTTCAATTATTCTAAAAGGAAGATTCCTCTTAAACCAGTTAAAGTTAGTTTTAGTAATTTCGTCAAATCCAGAACTACCTGAAAGTTGATAGATAAATCCTCTCTTAGCGTCGGTCCAGAATGAACCATACTTACAAGAAATATAAGCTTTGTGTTGAGATCCTACATATCCTAAGTCAGCTCTTACGTATTCAATAGGTTTAGTAGAAAACATATTGCCAGTTCCCAACTCTAGCTGAGTAGGATAGGTAGAATCAATAATAATACGAGCATTATAAGCTTGAGTTGTATTTTCAAACCTAGCTAACATTTTATTATTTTCTACCTGGTTAAGAGCTATTAACTTTCCGTTAGTCTTAGGGAAATCGTAATAATTATTAGTGCGGTAAATCAACCAAGAATCTTTAGTTTCTTCTTGGGTAAACCCATCAGAGTATATTACCCGATTAGGAAACACAGAAGAACAAAGTTCATCAGGTTCAAAACTATCATAGGGTTGATTGTAGTTTTCAAAGTTTTGTTTGGAATAGGTAGCATTGTAAGAATAATAGTTATCAAAACTAATCTTTACCCGGTATTCTTGTAGCCAGTCTCCAAAAGAACTTAACTCTGTTCCTACATTAGGGAAGAAGTTTTCTTCATCAGGGTTTCTTCCGTGACGCATATCTACGTTTACTTCACTCTCTACAAAGAAGTTAGGTATGCCGTAAGAAGATAGGTAGAAGTATCCTTTTTGATAAAATAAATTATCAGTAATATCTTTTAAATTATCAAACGGTGTTGATACTTTGGGATCTAAAGGATTACTAAAATCAAGCTTAAAAAGATTTGATAAGTAATCATTTAAATCCTCTAAAGCACAATCTAGATTGTTTTGAGGTATAAACGCCCCTGAAAGATTAGCTAAAAGTTTAGCACCTCCAACACTTAAAGCTGCATATCCTACTGTATTTGCCGCTTTAGCCGAAATACCTTCAGGCAATGCTTGTCCTAAAAGAAGAGCAGCTAATCCAGCACCAATAAATCCTAAAGTACCTCCTGCAAATATATCTTTTATATTTAAAGAGTCTGGAGAAGTTCCTATGTAGTAGGTAGGATAAAGAATATTAGGAACTAACTGATAATCAAAATTGATTCCATCAGGTCTTCCTACCATATTTTGAACAAAGAAAGGCATTTTGCGTTTTAAAGCAAAACGATTAATAAATATGTCTCCACCAAAAGTAGGATAGTATTTACACTTTACATAAGTTTGAAACTTATCAAACTGAAGATCATAAAAGTCTCCGGTATTTACATATACTAAATTATCTATTGTACCATACTGATTAGGTATAGTGCGTTTAATAGACATATAGTTAGCTTTTACGTTACCTTGTTTTTCTGTTTGTGGTTTATTACAAATACCTAATTCACTTATTGTTTGTCTAGAGTTATCAACTATACCATTAGTAAAAGTAAATTTATTATTTACTTTAAGATAAACTGAAGACTCTCTTTGATAATTATTGACTTGTTCTGTTTGGCCATTATTTAACGGAACTCTTTGGTTGTTAGGAGAAAGATAAACTGCTGTATCTAACCTTCTTCTAGTACTTTGATTAGCTCTTGTTGGAAAAACTGCTTGTGTATAATCTGCTTTTGATTGGAAAGTATAAGCATAATTTACTTCAGGAAGAAGTCTTTCAAGTGTGTCTTTTAGTAATTCTGTATTAGCAAGAATTTCAGCATAATTAACATCTGAACCACCTGTTTGAACAAGATATGTAGGAACAGGAGCAGGAGTAAGAACGCTTATTGTACTAGATTCGTTTTTACTGGTTAAAGAAAGAGCTGTTCCTACAGCAGAACAAAGAGCAAAATCAAACTTTGTTAAAAACTTATATCTAGGATGTTCTTGTACAGGTACAAATCTACCTGTCCAGTTTCCATACTCTACAGCTTCTAGTTTAAGCTCTGTGCCAAGTTGAGGAAATTGAAAATGAGTGTCAGGAGAATGAAAAGTATATCTTAAATCTAACTGAGAAGGTTGACCTGGCTTTAAAGGGGGATAACTATCCCCACTAAAAGGTTTTTGTCTTAGGTTTGCTTCTACGGTATCTCCAGGATCACTTGACTTATAAATATCATCTGAGTTTGATAAAAAGTGGTCTTCACCTCTATCGTTGTAAGGGTAGTTTGCGTAGTAGTAATATTTTTGATTTGTTTTATCAAAAGCACTACATACATCATAAGCAAGTCCTTTAGCAATTACACTTTTATTTCCAAAACGAGAAGTACGAACTAGTTCAAATCCACAAATAATATCTTTTAGTTTAAGATCGTTTGCTCCAGTTTTAGGATTATAAATGCCAAAGTTATTTATTAAGTTGTTTAACTTATCAATATCAGGTCTTACACCTATAGGATAAATATTCTGAGCTCCTCTAGGAGATGTTGCTAAGTTTACATTATTATGAATATGTGTTATAGCACAGTCAGGGAACTTGTGAAAGCGAATAGGTAAACCAGCTAAGCTACCCCAAATAGTCTCATTACAAGGATAAGTTTCTGTAGATTCCCAATAAGCAAACTCTCCCTGAGAAGCGTAAGGTTTAATTTCACAACCAAACTCTCTTTCTTTAGGGTCTCCTACTGAAATGCATTTTTTAAGCGAAGTAAATTTACTTGCGGTATTATATACTTTCCAAAGTTCAATTGGTTCTTTAGGATCACAATTAGTCTCTGCAGAGAATACATCTTTATCATCTGGTTGTAAAAGACTACGATCTCCTCCAGTTGCTTGTCTGCCAGGAATGTGGTATATCTTGGTATACTTACCAGTTTTAAGTTTAAACTTAATACCAAAGCCATAAATTTCATCCCTCATGTAACCACGGAAGTTTGAAACAATAATTCCGTTGTGGTAATTAAACTTATCTTTATCTGCAGGCATTTCTACAGTTTCCCAATAA
>Ga0070749_10002525_pt1 | contig 12285 bp, 17 predicted proteins | sample VirMetDEL_Nov_18_FD_75180 | JGI IMG/M metagenome (GOLD analysis project Ga0070749, IMG submission 75180) | Aqueous microbial communities from the Delaware River and Bay under freshwater to marine salinity gradient to study organic matter... | ecosystem: Environmental > Aquatic > Marine >...
TCAGGCGTTCCTCTCCCTGAAACGGTCATGACAAAGCCGCCAAGTCCCTTTGAGAAGCCATGACAAGCCCTACAAAGCCCAAACAAGCCAAGGGTGACCCCGCGCAACGAGGGGCAAAGAAAAAACCGCTTATAGGGGCTGTAAAGCCTCGTATTCACACGCCTTTCCTAAAATCAGCTAGTAGATTGCCGGAAGTCGTTAAGTTTTTGGAAACTATCAATATCAAATTGCTACCGTGGCAAGAATTTGTACTTGAGGATATGTTGCGAGTTAATAAAGAAGGCAATTTTGAAAGACGCACCAATTTACTAATCACTCCAAGGCAAAACGGCAAGACTGAACTGGCTAAAGTGATGATCTTGGCTCACATGTTTGTTTTTGGCTCAAAGAACATAATTGGCTTGTCCTCTAACCGATCAATGGCTTTTGACGTGTTTAGAGCTGTTGCTAACACAATTGAGGAAAATGATGTGCTACTTCAAAAAACAAAAGCAATTAGATATACAAACGGACAAGAATCAATTACGTTAACTGATAACACTCGTTACGAGATCGTTGCAGCCACTCGTGACGGAAGCCGCGGCAAGCACGCCGACCTCTTATTCATTGATGAGTTACGCGAAATCTCAGTTGAGGGTTTTCAAGCTGCCGTGCCAACTACGAGAGCGCGTCCTAATGCAATGAGTCTTTACTGTTCAAATGCGGGTGACGCATTTAGTACGGTGCTTAATGATTTACGAACGAAAGCAATGGAGTACCCAAGTCCTACTTTTGGCTTTTATGAATATTCTGCCCCTATGTCCATTAGACAAAACTTACATGACCGTAAATTGTGGGCAATAAGTAATCCCGCCCTTGGACATACAATCACGGAACAGGCAATTGAGGAAAGCATTGCAACAAACTCAATTGAAGCTACTTTGACTGAAACGTTTTCGGTTTGGATTGATTCTCAAGTTTCGCCATGGACTTTCGGCTCAATTGAAGCTTGCAGCAATTCAGAACTTGTTTTACCTGTTGGCGCAATGACTGTTTTCGGTTTTGATGTAAGTCCGTCAAAACGAACCGGTAGCCTTGTTGCTGCCCAATTAATTGACGGAAAGATTGGAGTAGGGGTTATGGAAACCTTTAGCTCTGATATTGCAATTGACGAACTTAAAATGACTCAAGCAATCCATGATTGGGCTTTAAAGTATAGACCGACCCATATTGCCTATGATAAGTACGCAACTGCCTCTATTGCACAAAAATTAGAACAACAAGGACATAAATTAGTTGACGTGTCGGGACAAGCGTTTTATCAGGCTTGCGGGGAACTTGCTGACTGTTTGACTAATTCTCGTATTGTTCATAGTGGGCAACCGGAGTGGGTTCAATCAATGAATAATGCAGCCGCTAAATATAACGATAGTTCATGGAGAATTATTCGCAGAAAATCAGCTGGCGACGTCACAGCTTCAATTTCTACGGCAATGTGCGTTCACTTGTTAAGTAAGCCAATTTCCGTTCCAATGATCTACGTATGACACTTAAAAGTGATATAATTCTCTAATGGGATTTTTTCGCGATTTAATCGGCGTAACACCTAAACCACAAATTCAAGCTCAATTAGCCCCTGCGGTTATGGGCGACCCTTTCAATTATTACACACCGCTTTCCGCATTTACAATTGATCGCGCCGAGGCTATCACCGTCCCCGCGTGTCAACAGGCAAGAAATATTATCTGCGGAATTATCAGCGGCATGGAACTTTCTACTTACTCAAAAGCAACTGGCGAGGAAATTGCTAACTTGCCTTGGGTTAATCAATTAGAAAGAAATGCACCAAACAATGTAACGCTTAGTTGGATTGTTGATTCGTTACTCTGGTATTCCGTCGCTTATCTAAAAGTAGTTGAAGTATATCAAGATGACAACAGACCTTCACGTTTTGAATATATTAGAAACTCTAGAGTTACAGTTGAATTAAATCAAACAAACACTTATGTAGATCAATATTTTGTTGATGGTGATTCCGTACCAATGTCAGGAATTGGCAGTTTGGTTACGATACAACTTGGTAAAGACCCTTTACTAACTTCAGGCGCAAGAATACTCAAAGCGGCTGTTGATTTAGAAAGAGCGGTTTCAGTTGCTTCAAGTACGCCACAACCGGCGGGCATATTAAAAAATAATGGTTCAGACATGGGCGAAAAAGAAGTTGCTGGATTATTAGCAGCTTGGCGTCGTGCTAGAGAAACAAGATCAACTGCATATTTAACTGCAAGTTTAGAATACCAACCAACTGCGTTTTCTCCTAAAGACATGATGTACGTGGACGCAATCCAATCAAGTACAGCCCAAATAAGTAGACTGTTTAACATTGACGCGTTTTATTTAAATGCAGATATGAATAACAGCATGGTTTATCAGAACATATTAGACAACCGTCGCCAGCTTGTTAGTTTTACACTTGCCCCTTATATTCAGGCAATTGAAAAAAGATTTTCAATGGACGATCTTTCCCCAATGACGCAGGAAATTCGCTTTGACATTGATTCAGGTTTCTTACGTGCCGACCCAATGGAAAGACTTGCAGTAATTGAAAAGATGTTACAACTAGAACTAATAACTGTTGAACAAGCGAGAGAAATGGAAGAACTAAGCCCAAATGGAAATAATTAACTTTAGCGCAGATTTAGAGGCTTCAGAATCTCGTAGAATCATTGCGGGAAAAATTGCACCTTACGGTGACGAGATCGGAAATACCAGCGTTGGAAAAGTAATTTTTGAAGCTAACTCAATTCAAATAGATGACCCTAAAAATGTTAAATTACTTTTAGAGCATGACCCAAAAAAACCAATTGGTCGTATGAAAAACGTAACTGAGGATAACTCAGGAATTTTTGCAGAGTTTAAAATTTCCAATACAACTAGAGGTACTGATAGTTTAATTGAGGCAAGCGATAACCTTCGTTCCGGTTTGAGCGTGGGCGTAGAAGTAATTAAAGGAAAGAATAAAGACGGAGTTTATCGCGTTAGCGCGGCTCGTCTTATGGAAGTTTCGCTAGTACAGTCAGCAGCTTTTAAATCTGCTGAGGTAACCAGCGTTGCTGCGTCTGAAAATACAGAGGCAGTTTCAACCGAAACCAAAACAGAAATAGAGGAAATTGTGGAAAACACAACAACCGATACACCTGTTGCGACCGAGGTAGTAGAAACCCCAGCGGTTGAAGCTTCTCGCCCAACAGTAACCGCGGCGGTTTATACAAAGCCACGCGTTGCACCAATGACTTCAGGACAATATCTTGAGGCAAGTATCAAAGCTGCAATGGGTGATGAGAACGCTCGTCAAACAATTCTTGCAACAGATGATACAACTACAAACACAGGTCTTACACTTGCACCACACCTAACTGAGTTCATTACAAATACATTAGATGTAAGACCGTCTGTGGAAGCGGTAAGCCGTGGCGCACTTCCTACTTCAGGCATGTCTTTTACAATTCCTAAGTTAACAACAGCACCAACAATTGATTCAAACTCAACAGAGGGCGAAGCACTTGGCGGAACTGAAATGGCTTCAGGATATATCACCGTTGATGTTAAAAAAGCGGCGGGATTGCAAACGATTTCTTGGGAGTTGTTAGATAGATCATCTCCAATTTTTTACGACGAGTTAATTCGTGAATTAAATCGTGCATACGCAAAAGCAACAGACGAAGCAATGTTTACACAATTTATTACAACTGGAACAGCTGCAACAGGTGTTGCAACCGCTGACGCTGACGGACTGCAATCATTTATTGCAACTGAAGCTGCTGCCGCTTATGCTGCAACAGGTGGTTTTGCAACTAATCTAGTTGCTAATAGTTCATGGTGGTCAGTATTACTTGGTGCGCAAGATTCAACAAAGCGTCCAATTTATGCAGCTGCTAATCCGGTTAACAACGCAGGTATTTCATCACCAACTTCAGTAGTTGGTTCAGTATTGGGTACAAATCTTTACGTTGACCCATTTATTGGTTCAGGAACAGGCGACGATTCAATGTTCTTGGTCAATCCTTCATCAATAACATTTTATGAAGCCCCTAAGACAACCTTGAGAGTGGAAGCACTTTCAAATGGTCGTTTGCAGGTGGCAGTCTACGGATATTACGCAATTGCAACTAAACTTGCTGGCGGAATCCGTCGTTGGAACAAGTCCTGATCTAATTAGTTAGATCAATAGCGTTAAGGGGCGTTGGAAGCCTTCGCCCCTTAACTTTTAAGAAAGGTAGTCATGGCAGCCACATTTTGTACTGAAGCAGAGCTTAGAGCTAATTTACAGCTAGGTACTCTCTATACTTCAGCGACCGTTGAGGAAGTCTGCCAAGCTGCTCAAAATATTATTACTGATTATCTATGGAAAAACCAAGCGTTTAATTCTGCTCACTCTCATATTGTTGGTTACGGGACTTTATATTTTGATACACCCCACGATTTTTTTGTGGGTCAGACAGTCAGCATAAGTGGTAACGGCGCGACTTTTAACGGTTCTAAAACAATTACCGACGTAGATACATATTCAATTACTTTTGTAACTTCACACTCAACTATTGAGCCAATTCACCCAACAAGTCCTTTCGGTACAGTTGCGGCTACTGATTACGTTACCTATTCAACCGTTCCTGAAGTTAGATTAGCGACTTTAATGGTTGCAACTGAAATATGGCAAGCAAAACAAGCTGCTAATGGTGGCGCGTTAGACCCTAATTTTCAACCTTCTCCTTTCAAAATGGGTTCAACATTAATTGCAAAAGTACGAGGCTTACTTGCGAACCACTTAGCCCCTAATGGACTAATAGGCTAATGACAGTTGCCGTTACAACTCTCAGAGCTTCCATTAAAAGCGCGCTAAGTAACGCGGGGGTGTGGGACACGTTCTCTTATGTGCCAGCCACACCTACCGCCAATAGTGTTGTTCTCAGGTATGCAGACCCAATGCTTGAGCCAAACAACAATCAATACAATATTGGGGTAAAAGCAAACTTTACAATAACTTGCATAGTTCCAATGCTGGACAATCAAGCTTCATTGATTGCGTTAGAGGAAATGGTGTGCGCAGTATTTTTAAAACTTGTTGCGTCAAACATTAAGTTTAACGTTGAAAGCGTATCTGCACCCTCAGTATTGCAGGAAGCTCAAGAAATGATGGTTAGCACGATCAACATAAGCACACTAACAACTTGGAGTTAATTAAATGACACTTACAGACGAGGACATTGCCTTTCTTAAAAAGATCGGTCAAGAAGTACCGCAAGACAAGCCAAAACCAACAATCACCAAGAAAGACGAGGAATAACTAAATGGCAACTTTTTTAAATAACAAAGTTGGATTTAAAGTTAACTCAGTTAACCTATCTGACCACGTTACAGCCTTCACCCTAAATAGAGTTCTAGATCAAATAGAAATTTCTGCAATGGGTGACACCGCTCACAAATTCACAACTGGATTAGCAGCTGACACAATCACCGTATCATTTTTAAATGATGATCTTGCTTCAGGTGCAGGTTCAGTAAGAGCCACACTTCAAGCCGCTTTTGGAACAACAGTTGCGTTCCAAGCAATTCAAGATACTGCCAGCGCGGTTTCAGGAACAAACCCACTTTATTCAGGTACAATTCTTGTTGACAACTTAACCGATATCAATGGTGCGGTTGCTGACATTGGTACTATGGATATTACCTTTACTTGCAACAGCAAGACAGCATACGCAACAACTGGTACTTGGTCATAACAAAGGACTGAAATGATTAAACTTAAAATAACCAAGGCTTCAGGTGACGTTTCCGAATACGAAATTACACCCGTTATTGAGTTTGCGTTTGAAACTCATTTTAAAAGTGGTTTTCATAAATACTTTAGAGATGAGGAAAAACAAAGCGCGGTTTATTGGTTGGCTTGGGAAGCTGAAAGGCGCAATGGCGTAACTGTTGTGCCTTTTGGCGATAAGTATTTAGAGCAACTTGCAAAAGTTGAGATTCTAGACGCCAACGACCCAAATGGATAACGCGGGATTCCTTCCACTACCTTGTTGCTAGGTTAGCAATTACAACAGGACTTCCGCACCAAACTTTTATTGATATGGACAGGGATTTGTTAAGGGCAACCTTAGCAGTTCTTAAAGACGACGCAAAGGCTAGGGAAAATGCCAGCAGAGGTAAAAGGTTTAATTGAGTTTAAAAAAGCTCTCAATGATTACGACCCTGCCCTAGCTGCACAATTAGACGATCAAATGGCTATTGCTCTTGGCGGCATAGTTAAGAAAGCTCAAAGTTACGTCCCCAGCAATTCACCTTTAAGCGGTTGGAATTACAGACGGCGATCTGAATTTTATTTTGACGCTCAGGGTAACAAATTGAGAAAATTTCCTTTGTATAATTCTGCAATTGTTTCTAAAGAGATTAAATATAGTTCAACCCCACGCAGAACAAATAAACGCGGATTTAAAGCTGTTTATTACATAATTAATAAATCAGCCGCAGGTGCTATTTATGAAACAGCTGGTAGAAAAAATCCCGCAGGTCAGTCTTGGGTTGGTCGCAAAGGCGACCCACGTCAAAAAGATATTAGTCACTCAAATAATCCTCAAGCCGGTGCTGATTTTATTCAAGCAATGGGTGAGTTAAAGCAAGGCAATATTGAAAGTTCTACAAAACGCGGTCGCTATATGAAAGGTCGGTTAATCTTTCGGGCTTGGGCTGAGGACGGCGGCAAAGCAAACGCAGCCGCTTTAACTGCTATTTACAACGCTAACGAACAATTTAAAAAGAAACAATACTTTAAGAAGGTTACCCAATGAGCATAGTAATTGATATTGCCGCGCAGTTCACGGGCAAAAAAGCCTTTACTCAGGCTGAGAACGCAGCCGACAAATTGGCTAGAAACGTTAAACATGCTCTCATTGGTGTCGGTGTTACAGCTTTTGCTAAGTCAGCCATTAGTGCTTTTGCAGCTCAGGAAAAACAATTAGCATTATTTAAGAACTCTTTGCGCAGTATTGGATTTGAGTTTGCAACCTCAGACTCATTAGCATTTTTAAACAGTTTAAAATTGCAATACGGCGTTGCCGACGAACAATTAATTCCTGCGTACGAGAAACTTTTAACAACTACACGCAGTCTTGCAGCTTCCCAAAATCTTACAAACATTGCTTTAGATGTTGCTGCCCGTCAAAACATTAGCGTAACTGAGGCAGCCGACGCTTTAAGCAAGGCTTACTTGGGCAACACTAGGAGTTTAGGCGCATTAGGTTTAGGCATTAGCAAAACTACCCTTGCTTCAGGCGACTTCGCTAAGATTCTTAAAGAGGTCACTCTTGTTACAAAAGGCGCAGCTTCAGCCGCCGCTAACACCTTTGCTGGCAAACTAGCCAAGTTAAAGGTAGCAGCCGATTCAGCCAAGGAAAGCATTGGCGCGGGACTCGTTGAAGCCATCATGCGTATTAGTGGCGCAACAGATATTGACCAATTACAAACCAAGATTATTAATTTTGGAGAATCTGCCTCTAAAACTTTAGTCACAATCGGCGACGCAATAAGGGAAAATATTGTTTTAATTAAATCCTTTGCTGCCCTTTTAATTGCCGCGTTTACAATTAATAAAATTGCCGCTTTTATTGTTTCTTTAGAGGCAATTGTTAAAACAGTTAAGACTCTTAGAAACGCATTGTTAGCAGCTGCCGTTGCTAGAAACTTCCTGTTTAATCCTCTAGGCGCAGCCGCTTTAACCGCTGGCATGTTTGCAGCAATTGGTTTATTGATTAAAGGCGTGGACGCAATTGGCGCGTCCGCTGATAAAGCGACAAGTAATCTACAAAGTATGTTTGCTGCCGGCGGTTCAATGGCTGGGGGCGATCAAGGCGGTGCGGCTAAATTCGCCGAGGGTGCAGCTGCTAGGGCTGCCAAGGAAGCCAAGGCTGCCGCACTTGCCCAATTAAAAGCAACAAACGCGCAGACTAGAGCAATTAAAGATCAAGCTAAACTTAAAAAGGCAAGCGGCTTACTTGATATGGAACAAATCCAGATCATGGCTGCATTGCAAAATCAGTTAACTGAGGACGAGAAACTTAGACTATCTTTGCAGTTAGCGTTGATTACAGAAAACGCAGCTGAGGCAGACCGTTTAAGTAATCAACTTGCCCTTTCTCAATTACAAACAACAGGATTAGCCAAGGCAATAGGAAATTTGCCACCTGCCTTAAATCCTTTGCAGGATTATCCTAATTATGTAAATAAAGCAATTGATGATATTTCTTTAATTCAAGACGCGCTTAATAAATTAAAAGCACCTGTTTTAACTGTTCAAGTAAATACCGTTACAACTGGCGGCGGTGCGGGCGGTATGGGCGGCGGTACAACCAAAACACCTGAAACTTTTGCAGGTATTCCTCTAGGTGGTGACATAGGTGGCGCAGCAAAAGCTTTAGAATATGCCGCTCAAAAAAACCAAGTAACTCTTAATACTCAAATGCCTGATTGGCAAAGTTATAGAGCTGGAGAACGTGCAACAAAGATTGAAGTAAATGTTCAAGGTAATGTAATTAGTGACCGTGATTTAACTGACTCTTTGCGTATGGGTTTGCTAAATCAAAGTGCTTCAGGGTCGTTCACTATGTCAAATAGAGCAACAAGAGGCGATTAATGGGTTTGCCGGCAACGCTGCACGTTTCTTTAGACTTTTCAACAGGCGCAACTTTTGGTGTCCCATTTACCCTTGATGACCCTGCGGACGGTTTGCTTGATAAAGGAATTTTAGCCGCTTCCTCAACACCTGCCTTAATTGCTGATTTAACAGACGTCGCTAGAAAGATAAGCATTAGACAAGGTCGGAACTTAATTAGGGACACTTATGAATCAGGTTTTGCAACCGTAAGGTGTTATGACCCAACAGGCGCGTTTAATCCCCAAAATGTTAGCAGTCCCTACTATGGACAATTAACACCTTTAAGGAAACTTAGAATTTCAGCAACGCATAACGGAAACACTTATTATTTGTTTAGCGGGTATACAACTGACTACGTTTATTCATACGATCAAGGCGAGAACGTGTCCTATGTGGACATAAATGCTTCAGACGCTTTTAGGCTCTTTAACCTTGCAGCAGTAACTACTATTACAGGTCAAGCCGCGGGTCAAGATACTGGAACAAGAATTAACAAGATTTTAGATACAGTAGATTTTCCAACTTCAATGAGATCAATTTCAACAGGTGACTCTCTTACTCAAGCCGACGCTGGAAACTCTCGCACCTCTCTTTCGGCATTAAAAAATTGCGAATTTTCAGAGCAAGGTGCATTTTTTATAACCCCTGAAGGTAACACAATATTTAAGAACAGATCAGAGGTAATAGAAAGCGCGGGAGTTTCGCCCATTGCTTTTAATCAAACAAGCGGTATTCCTTACAAAAACCTAAAGTTTGCCTTTGATGATAAGCTAATTGTGAACCAAGCGAACATAACTCGCCTAGGCGGCACGACTCAAGTTTTTATTGACGCTGACAGCGTTGCTACTTACTTCCCCCACTCAATTACTAGCTCAGACTTAGTAGTTGAAACCGACACCGAGGCAGCCAATATTGCCGCCATTTACGTCAATACGAGGTCAGAAACCACCATTAGAATAGATGAAATGACGGTTGATCTTTTAGACCCTAACGTGCCAACCGACACTATTTTAAACATGGATTACTTTACAAATGTTCTAATCACAAACCTTCAACCCGACGGCTCTACGATCACTAAAAACCTACAAGTTCAGGCAATAGCTTGGGAAATCACACCCTCTACTTGGCTTGGAATATTCGGGACTCAAGAACCTCTCGTTGATGGATTTATTTTGGACAATACTTATTATGGTCAATTAAATGACGATATACTTAGCTACTAGGGGGTCAACAATATGGCAGCAGGATTAGGCTTTAAAACGTTTGCGGTTGGTGAGGTTTTAACCGCAGCCGATACAAATGGTTATTTAATGCAAGGTGTTTTAGTTTTTGCGTCTGCCGCAGCTCGCGACGCAGCAATTACTTCACCGCAAGAAGGACAGTTTGCTTATCTTAAGGATACAAATGTAACAACTTATTACACAGGTAGCGCGTGGGCAAACTTAGATACTACTGGCATGACAAACCCAATGACTACAACAGGCGACACAATTTACTCATCAAGCGGTTCAACACCTGCTCGTTTAGGTATTGGTTCAACTGGTCAAGTTTTAACTGTTGCTGGTGGCGTTCCTTCTTGGGCAACTCCAGCAGGTGGCGGTGGTATGACTTTACTTTCAACAACTACATTGTCAGGTGCAACAACAGTTGTTTCTAGTATTGACCAAACTTATGTTAATTTATTTGTAATGATTGCGGGTATGACAAACAACACCGCAGATGGTGCATTTAGAGTTGGCATTAATAACAGCACAAATAGCCATGATGGAGTTTGCACACGATTTGAACAAGGCGGATCAGCGTCAATTTCAGGATTTGCAAATAATTATTTAATAACACCAACTAACCTTGATCGCACAAATCCTACAAATACTTTATGTTTATTATTGCCATCATACACAGGTGGAAATGGCATTAGACAAACTTTTAATATGTTTGGCAGATATACAACCGCAGCAGCGTCTACTGCAATTACGATTTCAGGTATGCGTGGCGATACTTCTGCAATAACCTCTCTAGGGTTTTCTAATTCTGGCGGCAACCTTTCTGCTGGAACTGTCCTAATTTACGGAGTTAAATAATGAGTAATCCAATAATAAGAATACACGATTTAGCAACCAACGAGGTTATTGATAGAGAAATGACCGACGAGGAAGTTGAGCAAGCAAACTATGTGCCACCAAAATTGGCTAAAGAGCGCGCTGATGAAGCAAAAGCGTATGCAGAAAAAGAAGCGCAACGCCAATTAATTCTTAATCGTCTTGGTTTAACCGCCGAGGAAGCCGCCCTACTACTTTCATAATGAAACCTTGGCTATCAAAGGCTGCGGCTCAATTACGAAATCAAATAGATGATTCTTTTGAGTCGCGGCTTCGTTCAAGTGACGGGTGGATTGCTGATTTACGGCACTTGTCTAGTGGAAAGCCGTCCGACCATGTTCCCGAAGCGAAAACGGGCTGCGTCCGCGCAATTGATGTTGACGCTCGCCTTTCTGACAACAAAGGGGATTCAGCATATTTGGCAGATCAGCTTAGACAGTACGGGAAAACTCACGGACGTATATCTTATGTAATTCACTTGGGGCGCATTGCTTCGCCGGTACTTGGGTGGCGTTGGAGAAAATACCGTGGATTTTCGCCGCATAACCACCACATACATATTAGTTTTAAAAAAGATCAAGACAACAACTCAGAGTTCTTTAACATACCGTTACTAGGGGGTAGCAATGAATAAAAAGACATTAGCAATTATTGAGTCCTACGGACGCAGCGCGTTTGTTTGCCTTGCAACTGTTTATGTAACCAATCCAACAGGTACATTTTCAGATATTTGGAAAGCATTTTTAATTGCTTTCGCCGCACCTTTATTGAGAGCTATCAATCCCAATGATGAGGCTTTTGGCATAGGCAGTAAAAAATAATGACAGCCCTTGAGTGGGCTGGCTTTGCCGCTGGAATCACCACCACACTTATTGGATTACTAGCTGGATTACGTTGGTTAGTAAAAGGTTGGCTTAACGAACTTCGCCCGAACGGGGGCGACAGTTTAAAAGACCAAGTGACACGCCTAGAAAAAAGGCTAGATGAACTGTTTGTTGTCGTAAGTAGGAAGTAAACTTAATCATGGCACAAAAGAAAAAGCGCAAAGTTACTAGGCGCGTAGGCAAGTACCAACATGACAAGATCATGTCAAGACTTGATTGCTACGCAATTAGTGTGCGTGAATACTATTTGTCGCTTAGGCGAGCAGGGTTTCCCGTAGATCAAGCTCTTGGAATAATTAATGACAGGAACTCTTATCCTGAGTGGTTAATTCCTGAGTCACCTGATTTTAACCCCGTCAACCCTGACCATGACCCCTACGACGACGAGGACTAATATTAAGAAAATCGCTTTTATTTCAGACCTTCAAGCACCTTTTATTGATGAGAAGGCAGTCAAAACAGTTGGAAAGTTTTTAGCTAAATGGAAGCCTCACCAAACAATACAAATAGGTGATGAGATTGACCTTCCTCAGCTTGGCGGATTCAACGCCGGCACAATTGACGAAATGGTTGGCAACCTAGATGATGATAGAAAGTTTACTCAAGAGGTTTTGCA
>Ga0070749_10002526_pt1 | contig 12284 bp, 7 predicted proteins | sample VirMetDEL_Nov_18_FD_75180 | JGI IMG/M metagenome (GOLD analysis project Ga0070749, IMG submission 75180) | Aqueous microbial communities from the Delaware River and Bay under freshwater to marine salinity gradient to study organic matter... | ecosystem: Environmental > Aquatic > Marine > Coastal...
AATTTCCAAGGACTGAAGAGCATGCTTTCAGAGATGAAACTAAAAATAGCATATTTAATCTTGCTAAGATTTACGAACAGATTGATTTTAATGACGACATTACAACAGAAGGTAATATAACTGTTGGCTCTTTTTCGTGGCAAAACGGTGTTAAAGATACAACAGTACAATTTACACCAAATCCTAATGGAAGATTCAAAGTAAGCTGGGTACCAAGTTTAAATTTACAAAATAATATTTTAATTAAAAATGGATTTAAATACCCTGGAAATGAACATATGGGTGCATTTGGCTGCGATAGCTACGATATATCCGGCACTACCGACGGTAAAGGTTCTAAAGGATCTTTGCATGGACTTACTAAGTTCAGCATGGAAGATGCACCACCGAATCGGTTTTTTCTGGAGTATATAGCTAGACCACAAACCGCCGAAATGTTTTTTTAAGATGTGTTAATGGCATTAGTATTTTACGGTATGCCAATACTTGCAGAAAATAACAAACCTAGATTATTATATTATTTAAAGCGAAGAGGTTATAGAGGTTACTCAATGAACCGGCCAGATAGAACTTGGAACAAGTTATCAACCGCTGAAAAAGAAATAGGTGGCATACCAAACTCAAGTGAGGATATAAGACAAGCACATGCTGCCGCAATAGAAACGTATATAAATTCTCATGTTGGAATTAAATCTGACGGAACTTATGGTGATATATATTTTAATACCACATTAAATGATTGGGCTAAGTTTGATATAAACAAAAGAACAAAATTTGATGCCGCTATAAGTTCAGGTTTAGCAATTATGGCATGTAATAGACATTTATATAGGCCACATGGCGAAAGAGAAAAATCGAAAGTTAATATTAGCTTTGCACGATACGAAAATAAAGGAACTTTATCAAAAATAATAAAAAACTATGGCTGAGTCCGTTTTAAAAAGTTACTTCCCAAGCCAAACAGCTAGCGACGACGAAAAACTATCACAAGATTATGGTTTGAAAGTAGCTAGAGCTATAGAAAATGAATGGTTTAAGAAAGACAGAGGAGTTAACAGATTCTTTGTAAATCAGAACCAATATCATAAATTAAGATTATATGCAAGGGGAGAACAAAGTATACAAAAATATAAAGATGAATTATCAATTAACGGTGATTTATCATATTTAAATTTAGATTGGAAACCAGTTCCTATTATACCTAAGTTTGTAGATATAGTTGTAAATGGTATTGCAGAAAGAACATACGATATAAAAGCATTTTCACAAGATCCTAATGGTGTTAATAAAAGAACACAGTATATGGAAAGTATACTTGCTGATATGCGTACTAGAGAATTTAGCGATTATGTTCAAGAACAATTTGGATTAAATACATACAATAATAATCCGCAAACATTACCAGAAAACGAAGAAGAGTTACAATTGCACATGCAGCTTGATTACAAACAAGCTATTGAAATTGCTGAAGAACAAGCAATACAAACTGTATTTAATCAAAATAATTACGAAAATATAAAGAAAAGATTATTTTATGATTTAACAGTGCTAGGCGTTGGATGCGTTAAAAATAATTTTACACAATCAGAAGGCATTAAGATTGAATACGTAGATCCTGCAAACATAGTGCATTCGTATTCTGAATCACCATATTATGACGATATATATTATATTGGTGAAATAAAAAATATAAATGTTAACGATCTTAAAATGCAATTTCCAAATCTTACAGATGAGGATTTAAAAAAGATCACACAACAAGGAAGTCAAGATTACAATACATATAATAAATACAATACACAAGTAAACAATAAGGATAATAATTCAGTTCAAATTATGTACTTTAATTATAAAACGTACATGAACGAAGTTTATAAAGTAAAACAAACTTCTACTGGTGCTGAAAAAATTATTAAAAAATCTGATGCATTTATGGCAACGCCTATTGATGGCGAATTAAGATTTGAACGTATTGCTAAAAATATTGAGGTGTTGTATGAAGGTGTGTTTATACCAGGTTCAAATATATTATTAGAATGGAAACTTGCTGATAATATGTTGAGGGAAAAAAGTGATGTTAATAAAGTTAAATTAAATTATTCATTAGTATCACCAAGAGTATATAATGGTAGAATTGAATCATTAGTAAGCAGAGTTACAGGTTTTGCGGATATGATACAATTAACACATTTAAAAATACAACAAGTACTTTCAAGAATGGTGCCGGATGGTGTATATTTAGATGCTGATGGATTAGCTGAAATTGATTTGGGCAATGGAACAAATTATAATCCACAAGAAGCGTTAAATATGTTTTTCCAAACAGGTTCTGTTATTGGTAGATCATTCACAGCCGAAGGCGATATGAACCCAGGCAAAGTGCCTATTCAAGAAATAAGTAATAATGCAGGCGCAAATAAATTAGCACAATTAATTAGTACATATAACTATTATATGCAAATGATTAGGGATGCTACTGGATTAAATGAAGCAAGAGACGGAAGCACGCCTGATAAAAATGCATTAGTTGGTGTACAAAAACTTGCAGCAGCAAATAGTAATACAGCAACAAGACATATATTACAAGCTGGATTATTTTTAACTGCTGAAACTGCAGAGAAAATATCTTTAAGAATATCTGATGTATTAGAATATTCACCAACAAGGGATGCATTTATTCAAAGTATTGGCGCACATAACGTTGCAACATTACAAGAATTAACTGAATTACATCTTTATGATTTTGGTATATTTTTAGAATTAGCACCAGACGAAGAAGAAAAACAAATGCTTGAAAATAATATTCAAGTTGCAATTGGTCAGCAAAATATTGATTTAGATGATGCTATTGATATTAGGCAAATTAAAAATATTAAACTTGCAAATCAACTATTAAAATTAAGAAGAAAGAAAAAGCAAGAAAGAGATCAACAAATACAACAACAGAATATACAAGCACAAGCACAAGCAAACGCTCAGGCACAACAAGTTGCGGCGCAGGCAGAGGTGCAAAAACAACAAGCGTTAACTCAAAGCAAAATTCAATTAGAATCAGCAAAAAGTCAAATGGAAATGTCTAAACTTCAAGCTGAAAAAGAAATGAAAAAAGAATTAATGCAATTAGAATTTCAAATAAATATGCAATTACAGGGTATGGCACAACAAGCATCAACTCAACAATTGCAAATAAAGGAAGACGCGAAAGCGCAAAAACAAACCGCTAAACCCTTTGAATCATCGGGTAATGATATATTAAGTGGCGGATTTGGCTTAGGTGCATTTGAACCTAAGTAATATATAATGTATAATCATATAATATTTTATCATGTCAAAAAAAGTAGAAGCAAAAGTTATAGATGCTGAAGAGCCATCTATACAAGAAAAAGAAGAAATTGTACAAAAGAATGCCGGATTTGATGAAGAATCAGGTGTGTACAAGGTGGATCTTTCAAAACCACCAGTAACTGAAGAACAACCTAAAGAAGAAACAGATGCCGTTCAAGAGCAAAGCACAGATGAGGTTCCTGTACAAGACGAATCCGAAACTAGCGAAAAAGTGGTCGAAGAAATACAAGACGAAGAACCTGCCGGAGAAAGTGATGCAGATGTGCGGGATACACAAGAAAAAGAAGTAATACTAGAAGAAGTAACGGATGAACAAACCAATAATGACGAGGTTGCAGTGGTTGCAGAGCAGGAAGAAGAGCAAGTTGAACAGGTTGAAGAAGCAGAGGTTAAAGAAGAAATAGAATATCCTGAAAATATTCAAGACTTAGTTAAGTTTATGAATGAAACAGGTGGAACTTTAGAAGATTATGTGGCGTTAAATAAAGATTATGAGCAATTCGAAGACATGTCTTTATTACATGAATACTACACTAGGTCTAAACCTCATTTATCCGCAGATGAAATTAACTTTTTAATAGAAGATAAATTTTCATATGACGAAGAAATAGATGAGCCTAAAGATATAAAAAGAAAAAAATTAGCTTTTAAAGAAGAGGTTGCGCAAGCAAAAAACCATCTTGAATCACAAAAGTCTAATTATTATAAAGAAATTAAAGCTGGATCAAGGTTAACACCTGAACAGCAGAAAGCAATGGACTTTTTCAATAGATATAATGAAGAAAGTGCAGAGCAAGAAAAAATAACACAATCTCAAAGAGAAGTGTTCGACAACAAAACTAAATCTTTTTTCAATAACCAATTCAAAGGTTTTGAATACAATGTTGGAGATAAAAGATATAGATTTAATGTCAAAAATGTGAACGAGGTTAAAAATACTCAAAGCGATATCAATAATTTTGTCAAGAGGTTCTTGAATGAAAAAAATGAAATGAAAGACGCTGCAGGTTATCATAAGTCTTTGTTTACTGCGATGAATGCCGACGCTATCGCAAATCACTTTTATGAGCAAGGTAAGGCAGATGCTATTAAAGAGTCTGTTAAGTCTGCAAAAAACATCAAAATGGATCCTAGATCCAATCATCAAGAAATTGAAGTTGGTGGAATGAAAGCGAGAATAGTTAGTGGAGACAATTCATCTGGTCTAAAATTAAAACTTAAAAATTATTAAAAATGGCAACAAACGTTTCATTTAGCGGCCCAGCGGCTGCTAGCATAATTAGCCCAAGTGCGGTAAAAGCAACACTTGCGTCTAATTACTTAAACTTCCATGGCGCAGGTGGTGCTAACTGGTCACAGCAGTATTTACCTGAACTATATGAGCAAGAAGTTGAAAGATACGGAAATAGAACTGTATCTTCATTCTTAAGAATGGTAGGTGCTGAAATGCCTATGGCTTCTGATCAAGTTATTTGGTCTGAGCAAGGTAGATTACACTTAGCATATAATGGTGTTGTGGACTGTACAGATGGTTCTGTAGGTACAATCACTGGTATTGATTCAGGTGCGGCTGAGGCACACGCTGTAAGAAAAGGAGCAACTATTGTGGCTTCTGTTACAGGTAACTCAAGTGCAGCAACTGAAGTTGTAAAATGTTATGTAACAGCTGGTATTGAGGCTTCTACATCTGCGTTAACTATCAAACCTTACGGTGGAGCTAACTTAGAAGATATAGGATCTTTAACATCTTCTGATACAGCAGCAGTAATTAAATTCTTTGTTTATGGTTCTGAATTTAACAAAGGTACAGCTAGTATGACTGACGCTGTAGAGCCAAGCTTCAAATCTTTCACTAATAAGCCACTTATTATTAAAGATCACTATGAAGTAAATGGTTCTGACACAGCTCAAATCGGTTGGGTAGAAGTATCAGGAGAATCTGGACAAAATGGTTACTTATGGTATTTAAAAGCTGAAGGTGACACGAGAGTAAGATACGAAGATTATTTAGAAATGGTAATGATCGAAGCTGAAAAGAAAAACGGCGGCGATGCAGCTGTTCCTGAAGGATCTGAAGGTTTATTCTCTGCGATTGAGTCAAGAGGGCTTGTAGCTACAAACCAATTTGATTCAACAACTCCAGCAGTTGATAAATTACCAGAATTTGATGCATTGTTAAAAGAATTAGATAAGCAAGGATCTATCGAAGAAAACATGTTATTCTTAGACAGAGATGCTAATCTATACTTTGATGATTTACTAGCAGGGTTAAACCCAAATATTACGGGTGGTTTATCTTTCGGAGTTTTTGAAAACTCACAAGATATGGCGCTTAATTTAGGTTTCTCTGGATTCAGAAGAGGTTCTTATGACTTCTACAAAACTGACTGGAAATATCTTAACGATAAGTCTACAAGAGGTTTAGTAGGTGGATTAAGCGGTATTATGATTCCAGCTGGTACATCTTCAGTGTATGACCAACAATTAGGTAAAAACGTCAGAAGACCTTTCTTACACGTAAGATATAGAGCTTCTGAAACTGATGACAGAAGAATGAAATCTTGGATTACTGGTTCAGTAGGTGGTGCATCTACAACTGGAGATGACAAGATGGAAGTTCACTATCTATCAGAAAGATGTTTAGTAGTACAAGCAGCTAATAACTTTGTATTATTTAACTCTTAATATTTAAAGTAAATTTTACCCTCGTTGTAACTACGGGGGTAATCTTTACCTTTATTAACATTTTTATTATATTATATCATGGCAAAAAAGAAAATAGCAGAGGTGGCTGTTGAGGAACCCGTAGCGGTTGCACCACCAAAAAAAGAGGATAAAACTCCTAAATGGGAGATTAAAGATAGGATTTATGAATTAAAATTAAATAAAACCCCTATCGTATACATATTAAAAAGTAGAGGATTAATGTGGTTTGATGATGAAATGGGTTATGAAAGAGAAATCAAATATTGTGAAAATCAAAAAACAGTATTTCAAGACGAAATGAAAGGACCAGAAAGACTGAGTCATATTATTTTTAGAGATGGTCAGTTATATGTTCCAAAAGAAAAACAAACATTACAAAAATTTCTTTCATTATATCACCCTTGGAATGGTTCTAAATTTACAGAATACAATCCAGTACAAATAGCTGAAAATGATATTGATTATCTTGAAGCTGAAATTGAAGCATTAAATGCAGCTCAAGGCATTGAAATTGATCATGCAGAGGCAATAATGAGGACAGAATTAGGATCTAAGGTATCTAAGATGACTTCTAAGGAGCTTAAAAGAGATTTATTACTATTTGCTCGAAGTAATCCAAAATTGTTCTTAGAATTAGCAAATGACGACAATATTAATATTAGGAATATTGGTATTAAAGCTACTGAAATGAAGATTATTAAATTATCAAATGACCAAAGAACATTTACTTGGGGATCAACTGGTAGAAAATTAATCACAGTTCCATTTGATGAAAATCCATATTCAGCCTTAGCCGCATACTTTAAAACTGATGAAGGTATTGAAGTATATCAAACTATTGAAAAGAAATTAAAGTAAGCAATTGTAGGTAAGAGGCCTGCGATTGTGGGCCTTTAACCTATAATAAACATATAATGAGCGTAAACGTAAATACAGTATACCAAAGAGTATTAGCTATAACAAACAAAGAGCAACGAGGTTATATTACGCCTCAGGAATTTAATTATCTTGCAAATCAAGCTCAGATGGATATATTTGAGCAGTATTTTTATGATATTAATCAGTTTAGTAGAATACCAGGTAACGACACTGAATATTCTGATATGCTTGATATATTAGAAAAAAAATTAAGTTTATTTGAAAAAACAAATCAAACTGTAACAAACGGAACAACATTGCCTAGCGATTTATATAGATTAGGTAGTGTTATCTTCAATAATGCTGTAGCCGAATTAATTAGCCAAAAAGATTGGTTATATGTAAAATCTTCACCATTAGCGCAGCCAACAAATGATTTTCCTGTATATATAAAAGACGTAGACGGAATAGAAGTATACGGAAAAGACAACAGTGGAAATATTGAACAAAAAACATCAACCGTTACTTGTAATTATACAAAGGTACCCAATGAAGTTTCATGGGCTTATAATTCTGTAACAGGTACGTACGATGCAAGCAATTCTGTTAATTTTGAATTGCATGCTTCTGAAGAAACCGATTTGGTTATAAAAATATTAGCATTGGCTGGTGTAATACTTAAAGATAATTCTTTATACGGTATTGCAAGCGGAGAAGATGTTAAAAATATTCAACAAGAAAAATCATAATAAATGGGGTTAATTAATCAAACACAACAAGCATATTACGAAGGCAACGATTTTGGAGGCTATCAGTTTATATCACTAAAAGATATTGTAAATAATTTTATGCTATCTTATGTTGGTGAAGAAAAAATAATCCCTAAAATTAAAAGAAATAACGTAAGTTTTTATGCTCAAAGAGCATTACAAGAATTAAGTTATGATACTTTTAGAATTGAAAAGTCACAAGAAATTGAAATTCCACCAACCTTAGTAATGGCTTTACCACAAGATTATGTAAATTATGTTAAAATAAGCTGGACGGATACAAGCGGTGTTGAACACCCTGTATATCCTACAACAAATACCAGTAATCCAGAAGCTATATTACAAGATGATCAATATAATTATACATTTGATGCGGATGGTAATTTATTAAAAGCTAATGAGTCAGAAACGTGGACAAAATATAAAGACCAAAATACGGATACAGATATTGTAAATGACTTTTATTTAGAAGATAATAGAAGTTTTCAAACATTAAATGGTCAAAGATACGGCTCAGATCCACAACATATGAATTCAAATGGGTCATTTTATATTGACCCTATTAAATCAAGAATACATTTCTCTGGTAATTTAACAGATAAAATTGTAACATTAAAATATATAAGTGATGGTTTAGGAACAGATGCAGAAATGAAAGTACATAAATTAGCGGAGGAAGCAATGTACAAATGTATAGCATATTATATATTAGAAGCAAGATCAAATACTCCTGAGTATTTAGTTATGAGATATAGAAAAGATAAGTTTGCTTCCGTTAGAAAAGCAAAACTTAGATTATCAAATATAAAACTTTCCGAGCTTACACAAACACTAAGAGGTAAATCAAAACATCTAAAACACTAGAATATGCCTGAAATTAAAAACGCTTTCATAAAAGGTAAAATGAATAAAGACCTTGATGAAAGATTAGTTCCTAATGGTGAATATAGAGATGCATTAAACATTGACGTTGATTATTCAGAGGGCAGTGACGTAGGTGCATTAAAAAATGTTTTAGGTAATATTGCTGTAGGATCAATTCCTGGTAATGGGGAATCTATTATTTCATCAGGATATTGTATTGGTAACGTTAAAGATACAAAAGAAAACAAAATATATTGGTTAATACAAGATAATCAATTTATACACCCTATAAATGGCACATATCAAAATAGAGATATTATAGCTGAATATGATATTGAAACAAACACATTATCACCTGTCATAGTTGATTGGAGTATAGGCGCTTTAAATTTCAATAGATTTTATTTAGTTACAGGTATAAATATATTAGATGGTGTATTATATTTTACTGATAATTTAAACGAACCAAAGCAAATTGATATTGCATATTGGAAAACACAAACAACGGATTTTCTTACAAATACAACGGGGTTATCAGAGGATAGAATTACTGTTATTAAAAAATCACCATTGCAAGCACCAACCTTAGTGTTGAGTTCGTCAACAAGAAGCGGGAATGGAACTTCAGGTAATACAGATGTTTTTGTTTCATTAAATTTATCCGACAGTGGCGCAAATGTAAATACATTAAGCGATGCTAAAGAATCTGGTGAAACAATTGTAGGAACATTTACATTAGCGCCTAATTATGAACCAGGGGATGTAGTTACATTAAAATATACATTTTTAGAAGGCGATGATCAAACAAAATTAGAAGCAAGAATATTATTATCATCTGCATATGTAGCTGGCGCAACATTTTTTTCAGGTGAATTATTAACTATAAGTGAAAATGTGCCTGGTGGAATTGTGCAATGGCAAGCAATATTAGAAGAGGAAGACCCGTTATTTGAATTAAAATTTCCATTATTTTCATACAGATATAAATATACTAATGGTCAATATAGTTGTTTTGCGCCATTTTCAAAAGCTGCATTTTTACCAGATCCAACTAAAATAGGTAACAATTTTGAATATAATGCAAAAGACGGTTATAATTTAGCCATGATTAATAGTGTTAGAAGTATAACTATTAATAATATAAATCACAATATAAATACTACAGATGTTGAAGAAATAGATATATTATATAAAGATTCTGCAAGTAACAATATTTATATTGTGGATACAATTAAAAAAATAAATGGCAGCTTAGCAACAAGTTTTTCAGTTAAAGATGAACAAATATATAAAGTTGTTGAAGCTAATCAATTATTGAGGTTATTTGATAGCGTACCTAAAAAAGCTAAATCACAAGAAATTAGCTCAAATAGAATTATATACGGTAATTATACACACCAATTTAATTTGCTAAATGAGCTTACTTTTGATATAAAATTAAAAAACAGATATAACCCTACGGACGATAGAACAGATTTATTATCTATAAAATCAAATAGAACATATCAAATAGGTGTTGTTTATATGGACAAGTATGGTAGACAAACACCTGTATTAACAGATAAATCTGGTATTATAAAAGTTCCATTTAGTCAAGGCAAAAATTTAACTAAATTTGAACCTAAAATTACATCAGCATGGCCTAACTTTGCAGAATATTATAAATATTTTATAAAAGAAATATCTAAAACTGTTTATAATTTAGCTGCAGATAGTTTTTATCAAGATGATGAAGGGTATATGTATATATCTTTTCCTTCTTCTGAAGTAAATAAAATAAAAGAGGAAGATATTATATTATTAAAAAAAGGAAGAGATAACGTACCTTCTGAAGTATCTACAAGTTTTAAAGTATTAGATAAATTATCTACGCCACCATCTTTTTTAGCAAAACCTATTGAGGTTACTTATGAGCCCGCAGTGTTTAAATATTCTGCACAATTTGGAGATGGCACTGAACAAACAACAATAAAGGCAGGTTGTACGCCTGTGCCAAATCATAATACAATAACCGTAAGAGACTTTTTCAAGTGGCAAGACACAAGCGCCGCTGGAAATGTATATGATAGTGATTTACAAACAGCAGTTGGAACATCTATAGAAGGTAGAGCAGCATTAGCTCCAGGTAAAAAAGTAAGATTTGAAAACGCAAACGCTAAATCAAAGGTATATACAGTTAAATCTTTAGAGACACACATGATTGGTGGAGATGATATTGAAATAACATTTGAAGAAGAATTTGGTAATGATGTTTTAATATTATATGATGATTACGAAAACAATCCAACCAGTGCTAAAGTTAGCGGTAGATTAGTTGGTGTAGAACAAGTTGATAAATCAGGAAGCCCTGAGTTTGAAGGTAGATTTTTTATTAAATTAAAAGCAGATAATAATTTATTAAATGAGCTTGTTGGAACTAATGTTAATAATTTAAATGCAATATCTACAACAAATGGTGTTGATGGTGATGCACAAAATAACACAAGTGGAACATCAGGTAATCCTAATAATCCAGATAGGCAATATTTTATTAGATTTGGTGGTAAAAATGGAGTAAATTCATCTTCAACATATACCTTAGCAGCGCAATCAGGTGGTTTTAATCAAGCTGATATTGCTAGCTTAGGCGCATCACAATTAGATTTAACTGAAGGTTGGCATATAACTATAGGAACAACAAAAACTTTTGATGATACAGAATCATACTATAGAAGCCATGCATTCACAACCAATTTAAAAGCCGGGAATTATATATCATTTTTTAACAAATATAAAGCAAACGGAACTGATTTAGATAATAATTTTTATAAAATAGAAAATGTATTTATTGGTGATGCAAGTGATGGTAGGAGATTTTGGACATTGAAGTTTAATAAAAATTTAGATGGTGATGTTAGAACATTTTTTGGAACCGTGGACAGTACAGCGACTAAAATGTCGATAACAGTACATGATTTCAAAAAAGATAGTTTAAAAAATATAACTAATCCACCTATATTTGAAGTTGAGCCGCAAGATGATGTAGATATTGATATATATTACGAAACTCAAGAAGTATTTGTTCAAGGTAATCATGGGCAAGCTAATAATTTATCATATCATAACTGTTATAGTTTTGAAAATGGCGTTGAATCATTTGTTATAAGAGACGATTATAACGCACCAGCATTAGGTAAAGGCGTTCGCGTTTCCACTGTATTTGAGGATAACTATCAAGAGGAAGTTTTAAAATCTGGATTAATATATTCACAAGTATACAACGGTAAAACAGGTATTAATAAATTAAATCAATTTATTATAGCTGATAAAATTACAAAAGATTTAAATCCAGAATATGGAAGCATACAAAAGCTTTATGGAAGGGATACGGATTTATTAGCATTATGTGAAGATAAAGTTGTAAAAATATTAGCAAATAAGGATGCTGTATTTAATGCAGATGGCAATCCACAATTAATTGCTAGCAATAGAGTATTAGGTCAAGCTATTATACCCGCGACATTTGGATCGTATGGTTGTCAAAACCCTGAAAGCTTTGTTGAATTTACATATAGATCGTATTTTGTAGATAAAGTAAGAGGATGTGTTTTAAGACTATCAGCAGATGGAATTACTGAAGTTTCAAATTACGGAATGAAAGATTATTTTAAAGATAATCTAAGAACACAAGTTTCAAGTTCTAATTACGGTAGAATATTTGGAACATACGACGAGGTTAAAAATCAATATAATGTTTCATTA
>Ga0070749_10002529_pt1 | contig 12276 bp, 7 predicted proteins | sample VirMetDEL_Nov_18_FD_75180 | JGI IMG/M metagenome (GOLD analysis project Ga0070749, IMG submission 75180) | Aqueous microbial communities from the Delaware River and Bay under freshwater to marine salinity gradient to study organic matter... | ecosystem: Environmental > Aquatic > Marine > Coastal...
GCAAGTGGCGACGTTCTCGTGAACGTTACCGAAGAGATTCACGCAGTCAAGCAGTCTTACGGCATTCCCCATCTCGACCACGTCCCTGACCATGAGTTGACACCTTCGCGCATGGCAGGGCATGGCGACCTCGTCAAGTTGAAGAATGGTTCAGTCGGGATTGTTATAGATGTCGCGGAGGAATACGGACAGACAGTTCTCGCGATTGTAGTTAATAGCGGTCGCATCATCACGAAGCGCGTGCGATAGAGAGACATCACACGCCCCTATAGATAGTCAGCGGAGCCTCCGCGTCCACACAAGGGCGCGGGGGTTTTTCGCATCCCCATACCACATTTTTCCCTGGATGTCAAGCCCCTTCGTGGGGCTTTTTTTTGTCTGCGCCCTGATGAACCCCAGGGTTTTTTAAGCACACCCCCCTCCCACCCCCCACTATCTCCTAAAATATTTTCACCAGATGTAGGCTCTGACCAGGACTTTTGCTATAAATAAAAAAAAGTTGGGGTTACCCCCTTGAAACACGCCGAAGCTCTAGCCCCCTATATAAGTGTAACGGCGAAGTTCCACTGAGCCGTAAACGGCAGGCTAAATGCCTGCCGAGATAACTTATATGCTTTGGTGGGGATACCTTTGTCCAGACCCCTGTGGACCCCTACAGACCCTGGAGATGACTTGGAAAGAAATCTAACCCCTGAAGAAGCCAGAAAAGAATTAATCAGCTCGGTACGCCAAGGGCGCACCATCGCTGATGCCCTGAAAGTTGTTGGTCGCTCTCGCTCTTGGTACGACACACAACGGCGCGAAGCTGAAGGCTTCGCTGCCTATATTGATAATGCTCGGTTTAGAACTGCTGACCTGGCTGATGAAGCTCGCTCTGGTCTAAACGACTTCGCGAGCTTTTCTGAGAAATACCTGGGAGCCAAGGTATGGGACCACATGCTTAATGTGGTCGATATGTTGGAAGGTAAGGAACCTCGCTGGGTACACCCAGCTATGACTTACGAGAAAGGGTCGGCGGGACTAGCCCGCCTCTTGGTAAATGTTCCACCGAACCATGCCAAGACCATGACCATCACCATAAACTACGTGACCTACCGCGTAGTAAAGAATCCCAACATCAATGTCATTGTTATCTCTAAGACCCAAGAGCAGGCAAAGAAGTTTCTTTACGCTATCAAGCAACGCCTGACTCATCCTCGGTATGCAGACCTACAAGCTGCCTTTGGTCCTACCGATGGTTACAAAGCAACCGCCGACATGTGGTCGGCAAACAAAGTTTATCTGGGAGCGGATGTCCGCGAATCAGATGCCAAAGACCCAACCATTGAAGCTATCGGTATGGGCGGTCAAGTCTACGGTGCTCGTGCAGACCTAATCGTACTTGACGACGTGGTCACTCTCTCTAACGCGGGAGAGTGGGCTAAGCAGCAAGAATGGATTCGCCAAGAGGTTGCCTCGCGCCTTCCACCAGGTGGCGGGCAACTTCTTGTCGTTGGTACTCGTGTATCAGCGGTAGACCTATACAAAGAATTACGCAACCCACAGCATTACACGGATGGAATAATTCCGTGGTCATATTTGTCCATGCCTGCCGTACTTGAGTACGCAGATGACCCGAAGGATTGGAAAACCCTTTGGGCGAAATCAGAGCAGCCACTTACTGAGGATGATACCCCAGATGAGAATGGCAACTTTGACCGATGGACAGGACCGCGTCTAACAGCGGTCCGCAACGAGGCTGGTCCATCCAAATGGTCTTTGGTCTACCAAAACCTCGATATTGCAGAGAATGCAATCTTCGACCCGATGTGCGTCAGAGGCGCAGTAAACGGAATGAGAAAGTCGGGTGCGTTGGTTGCAGGCGCTGCTGGTCATCCCGATAATGCTCAGAACTTCTATCGCATTATTGGTATAGACCCCGCGATGTCTGGTGACACCGCAGCAGTTGCTTACGCAGTCGACCGCAGAACACACAAGCGCTATGTCATGGACGTTCACGTCATGAGCAGCCCCACACCTGCAGCGATTCGCACTCTGATAAGAGAATGGACCGATGCGTATAAACCGCATACAGTTATCGTCGAGTCAAATGCTTTCCAGCTTTTCTTGACCCAGGATGAGGAGATTAGAAACTTCCTATCCACTCGCGGTATTAACTACCGCCCACACTACACAGGTAATAACAAACAGGACCCAGAGTTTGGTGTAGCTTCTCTGGCTCCATTGTTCGGAACCGTCACTAAACGTGACGGCAATAATAATAACCTGAAGCATGCTGGTGACAACATGATTGAGTTACCAGACTCTTCACGCAATGAACATGTTAAAAAGCTTATAGAGCAATTGGTTGTTTGGCAACCAGGAGTTCAGGGCAAGAAGCTCAAGATGGACGCTGTGATGGCGCTCTGGTTCTGTGAGATTGTAGCCCGCGATGTTTTACTGACAGCATCCAATGTACCAAACTTTATGAATAATCAATTTACCCCACGTAAAGCGATTGAAGACAGGTACATAGTTAACCTAGATGATTTAGCTGCAGCCCAGCGAATAGCGAGATTGTGATAATGAGAGAACTTGTACAAGCATATGAGCAGATTAAAGCTCGTAATGCAGAGCGCGACAAGCGTATGCGCGATGTTGCCATGGTACGTGCAGGTAACGCCGACCAGGTATTTCGTGGTTTGTTCCCAGAAGGAACGTGGTCTAAACCTATTATCGCCAACCTGATTGATGTGGTTGCTCGCGATGTTGCTGAGCAGGCAGGTGTACTACCTACCATAACAGCAGCTGGTGATTCATCATTAGATGATAACCAGCGAACCAAGGCGGATAAAAGAACGAAGATTGCGAATTACTACGTCGCAGCTTCGCGTCTTGGTACAGAGCTACTGCGTGGCGCAGACCAGCTTGGAACATACGGTTTCTGTGCATTCCGTGTTGAACCAAATTTCAAAGAGAAAAGACCGCATATCCATGTTGAGAACTCCATGGGTGCGTATTATGACATGGATAGATTCGGGGAAGTATCTGTCTACTGCCGTTCGTATTATCGTAAGGCTGGCGATTTAGCAGCCAAGTTCCCCGAAGTCGCAGACAAGATTCTGCTTAGCAGTGCGTTCGGTAATCGTGCTGACAGTAACCAACTTCTTGAAGTTGTTCGCTGGACAGATAAGAAGCGCACTGTCATGTTTATTCCAGAGCGCGGAGGTGTCGTACTTGCCGAAACACCAAACAAGATTGGTCGAGTCCCAATTGCGATTGCTCAGCGCCCTTCGCTTGACGGTGAAGTCAGAGGCTCATTCGACGATGTTCTGCCAGTGTACGCAGCAAAAGCGCGTCTTGCTTTGCTCACTATGGAGGCTGTCCAAAAGTCTGTTGAAGCTCCTCTTGCTCTTCCCACTGATGTTACTCAGCTATCCGTTGGTCCTGATTCGGTCATTCGTTCGAACAGTCCTGAGAAAATACGTCGTGTAAACCTAGACGTACCACAGTTTGCATTTGCTGAGAACAATGTTCTAGCAGATGAAATGAAGTTAGGAACCAGATTCCCACAAGCACGTGCGGGTCAAGCAGAAGGTTCTATCGTAACTGGTCAAGGTGTTAAGGCACTTATGGCTGGATTCGATTCACAAATTAAAGTTATTCAATCAATCCTTGGTGAAGCTATTGGAGAAGCTATATCGATTGCTTTCGCAACCGATGAAACATACTTTGCTGAAGTTACTCGCGAAGTATCTGCAACTGCCAATGGAGTCCCATACAAATTAAAGTACAAACCATCAAACGATATCAACGGCAATTACGGAGTAACAGTTGAATACGGTTTGATGGCAGGTTTGGACCCTAACCGAGCATTGGTTTGGGGTCTGCAAGCAAGAGGCGACAAGTTAATCTCACGCGGGATGCTTCGTCGTAACTTACCGATTTCGCTCAATGCTGGAGAAGAAGAGCGACCAATTGACATTGAGGAGATGCGTGACAGCCTAAAGGCTTCTATCTCGCAACTTGCCCAAGCGATTCCTATGATGGTTACGCAAGGTCAAGACCCAATGCAACTTGTTGAAAAAATGGCAACCGTTATTGACGAGCGCAAGAAAGGAACACCGCTAGAAGATGCGGTAGCCAAAGCGTTCAAGCCAGAACCAGCACCAGAAACACCTGCTGCCCCAGAGATGGGTCAGCCAGAACAACCTATGGGTATGGGTGGCGAAATGCCACAAGGACCACAGGGTAGACCAGCAATGCAAGAACTTCTTGCAGGTCTAACTGGCGCAGGTAATCCAGTACTAGCAGGTCGAGTAACTCGACAAATCCCAGCATAAGGAGAAAAGAAATGGCATTTGGAAAACAAGGAAAAGCAGCCAAAGCACCAGTACACCCAGGACACCAAGGTAAGAAGAACGGTGGCAAGGGCGTAGGTCTTGGACAAAATGCAAAGCCTGCTGCTCTTAAGGGCATCAAAGGCAACAACAACAAGCTTAAGTAAGGATAAACATGGCGAAGAAAACAAAAAAACCATATAAGTTTCGCCAAGCCAGAAAAGACGCTAAAGCTGCAAGCAAGGGTGTTTTCGAAGGAAAAAAGCCTGTTGGAAGACAAGGCAAAGCTAAAGACACAACAGTAAAGCAAACCCTCGAAGAAAAACAAGCTCTCAGAGAATTAAGCGAAGCTAAACAACGTCAAAAAACTGGCAAGTCTGATTACATTATTGACGACAAAGGTCGTCGTGTTGAAGTCAAGGCTACCGAAACTCCACAAGAAAGAATGGCTCGTGACCGAGCTGCTGCAAAACGCGCTGCTTACGAAAAGTACCCTTTAGAAGAAGGCGGAGCTAAAAAATCAAAGAAGGCTTTTAAGCCACGTTCAACACAACCATCTGCAAAAGAAAAGCCAATGCCAAAAAAGCCTGGCAAAAACTTTGGTAAGTATGGCGCACTTGATGAATATGAAATTGAAAAGAATCTTGAAAGAGAAGAAAAGGCAGCAAAATCATCTGTAAAGAAGAAGTCAGTAAAGAAGAAGGCTGCTGTCAAACCAACTACTGAGCCAGCAGCCGAAAAGAAGATGACTCGTGCAGAGAAGTCTGCTGCTAACAAGGCTCGTTGGGCAAGCATGACTCCTGCAGAACGCAAAAACTGGAAAGCAAGTAAGTCAGGTGCTAAGCCTTCAGTATACGAATCAGCTCGTGCTGCAGGTAAGACACCAGCAGAGGCAGCTAAAGCAGCTAATCCAAATCTATTTAAGGAAAAGCCAGCAGCTAAAACAGCTGCTAAGCCTAAAGCAGCACCTGCTGTAAAAGAGCCAGCTGCTAAGCGCCCTACTCTCGCTTCCCTTAAGAAGAATGAGGCTAAGGCACTTAAAGAAGCAAAGGCACGTGTCGCTGCTAAGAATAAAGCTCTTGCTGATTCTGCTAAAGGTAAGACTCAAACACCAACAGCTGCAAAAGCTAAAGCAACTGCAAAGCCAGAAGGTAAGCCTGCAGTAAAGAAAGCGCCTGTAAAAAAGGCTGCTGCTAAGAAAGCTCCAGTTAAAAATGATGCAGCAAAAAAGGCTGCAGTAAAGAAGCCATCTGCTAAAGCACCAAAGAAATTTGGTAAGACTAGAGCTGTAGCAAAAGGTGCAGGATATCTTGCACTTGGTGGAGAACTTGCTAGCTTAGTTAAAGGTTCTACCGAGAAAGACTTTGACGAAATCAATCGCCTTGAAAGAAAGCTTGCTAACCTCACTGGTAAAGGTAAGAGCACCGCAACCGCTGCTCGTCAAGCAGCAGGAATGCAGTTATCTAACCTTGCATCTTTAGCAACTATGGGTTATGTTGGTAAGACACGTCGTCAACGTATGGACGAACTTAATAAACTAATTAAGAAAGCTAGTCCTAAAGAGCTTCGCTATGGTCCTAAAGGTGAATCACTTGTCCCAGGAACCAAAGCATATAAAGCAGGCTCTACAACAATGCCTAAGTATACTACATCAACTAAGAAACCAGATACTGGTGCAGGTGGTTCAACCATTACTGGTACATACACAGTGAAAAAGGGCGACACCTTGTGGGGTATCGCAAAGAACGCTGGCGTATCTCTAGCTGAGATTCGTGCAGCAAACCCTGCAATCATGAAGCGTAAGAAGTACAAGCAGGGCAACATGATTTGGTCAGGCACAAAGGTAAGAATTCCAAAGAAGTAGGTAACTAAATGTCAATGATGCAACCTTCGGGTCCAGGTAAGTTCGCAAAGCGAACTGACCGCCAGGGCGCTAAGCGAATTCCTAATGCTGCATATGGTGAGCAAAAGGAATTTCAAAACCAGCAAGCTGGCGCACCAATGGCAAAGTCACTAAATATGCCACCGATGAGAAATCCGATGGCTAACGTAATACCTTTATCAGCACCCAGCCAGCGTCCCAGTGAACCTGTGACTGCTGGCGTGGATGCTGGTCCTGGTCCTGGTCGAGAAATCCTAGGACTCAAATCACCGACAGATGTAACACTGCAGGACTTATCAAAGTTATCAAAGTACATGCCACTAATGATGCAGTACGCAGACTCACCACAATCTTCTGGAACCATGAAAGCTTTTGTTAGATACCTACGGAGTCAAACAGAATGAAGATACTCAAGAAGTTCGAGGAGAATCTCGAATACCTTGGGTTTGACATGGCTCCGTTGGCATGGGATATAGCCAAAATCCGCTTTGAGTCCGACGATGACCGATATGCAATGCTTGAGGAATTGACGGCTAAAGAGGAGGAGGCACAACCCAATGTCAATGTTCAGCCAATGGGATGACCCAAACTCCTACATTGAAAAAGACCAAAAGGTTCCCAAGTCATCAAAGATAGATAAGTTCAAAAAGAACAATATCGATGATGGAACTAAAGTCGGTGGTATTGAACAAGCTATCATTCCTAAAGTCGCAGGAGCTATTGAAGCTGGTAAAAAGAAGCCAGTCTTAGGTAGAGCAATTAACTTGGCTCTGCTTGGTCTTGAATTTGTTGGCGAAAAGATTGTTCAGCCTGCAACTCAAACAATTTCTGCTGCGCTACTCACACCGCAAGCTATGGCTGCTGGTAAAGGCGGGCTTACTGAAAGCTATCGCTACGCTCAAAAGAAATCTAAAAAGATTTCTATGGGTCAAGCGGGACAAGGGCTTGTTGGTCAAATAGCAAGTCCAGTGTTAGGTAAGGTTAGCGAAGCTACATTCTTACAAGAAGATTTTGATATCTTTGACAAACAACAAAGAGACAAAGCATTCCGTGATGAGTGGGCTGGCATCATTGCTTCAGGTGCAACTGACTTAGTAATTGCTGCGCTTGGAACCAAAGGTGCTGGTATAGCAGTTCGTGCTGGAACCAAGAAAGTTGTTGGTCCAAAGCGTATCGTCACTACAGATGACATGGATACGTTCCGCAATGAATTAAACGATGCGGTAGCGCAGGCAGCATTGCCTGCAGAACAACGAGCTAGAACTGGTCTTACCGTACTTGTTGACGATGCCGTCAACGAATCTAATCTTACTAAACTAGCAGCTAACCCACTTGTTGCTGAAACATCTAACCCATACCGTACAGCAACAATCTTGTCGCGGTTAGATAATCACCAAGATGTAGCAGATTATTTGCTCGCGGAGCGTGGCGATTCCGCTGCGTTTCAGCGTTTCTTTGAACGCCGTCCGCTAGAAGCAGACCATATTGATAACTATGGAATTGATAATGCTATACCTATAACTAATTTTGCAGGCGTAGGTCTTGATGAACTAGCACCAAATCTGATACAGCGTTATCAGAGAATCATTGATGCTAAGAAAGCTGAAGACCCTAACTTCGCACGTGCTCTTGATGACTTCATGGAGAAGTCACGTATGGGTGTTATTGAAAGCTATCGTCCAGGACGATACGCAGCGCTTGAATCAATCGGCATGGCTAAGAAGAAGCTACAAACTCAAGCCCTATATGGTGACCTAAAGATGTTCGGCAAAGATGCCGATGGCGGTTGGCGTACACAGGTTTATCAATCACGTCCTTATGACCGAGTTATCCGCGTTATTGCATGGACTGGCTCAGGTCGCCCACAAGGTTATATCAACATCTCTAACCCACGTAAGTTTGAAGCAGCCAACGATTTAGTATCAGACCTAAACCGTTTGCAGTTCCTCCGTGGTTCAGAAGGCGCAAAGTTTAAGCGCGACATGGTTGAAATGTTTCTTGACGCTCAAGATGATACTCAGCGAGCGCTAGCTCTTGGGCGTATCGAAGAGGAAGTTATGACTCGTCTTGCACGAGCATACGGAATTACCGACATGCAAGACATCCGTAGCGCACAAGATGCCATTAAAGAAATAACCAGATGGCATACTCGCATGAATCAGACTCGCGATAGCATCAAAGACTTTGCGGTGAAGAATGGATTTGTTCCAGAAGACGGAGCAATTAACATACAGAATTTCTTATCTGTTTCTAATGAAGCACAGAATATTCCAATGCTCGACTTCCGCAAGTTAGAGACTGAAGTTATCTTCAATGCTCGACGTATTGCTGGCAAGGGAGCAGATGTAACTCAAGCTCAATATCTTGGTGCTATTGCATCTAAAACAGCAATGAACATTGGTCAGTTCCTTGACCTAGCCAACATGGTATTCAGCAACCTGAACCTAATACGCTTGGCTTATATCCCAAAGAACTCGATGGTCGACCCATTTGCTCGTGCTTCTATGGCGCTAGAGTCAATGGAGTTGGTTAAGAATGCAGTTCCAGGAACAGATAATCTTATCTACAACAGCAGTTTGCTAGGTGAAAGATTTAAGAAATGGGTTCCAGGAACTCCTCAAGCCCAGGCTCGTAAACAGGCTAAGTCTGCTCAGTTCCGTGTTGAGAAGTATCGTAAAGACCTTGAGCCAAAGATTGCCGAATGGGAAACAGCTCAGGCTAAGTATGACGGTCTTGATGCTCAACTAGCAAAGCTAGTTGCTCAACGCGATAAGGCTAAAGCCAAAGCGCTGAAGAGCAAAGATGTCAACGTACAGAATAAATATTATGAACTTGAAGATGCGGTAAATGATTTAGAGCTTCAACTTACCCAGGCTTATGATGATATGGGTCGCTTAGGTGACCAAGTCAACGGTCTATCACAGTTGATTGAGCGCGAACGTGCTGACTGGGTTGAGTTTGCTACTACACAGGGAACGCTTCGCCAGAAAAAATTACTTGGTCAAGAAGCAGAAACCATTGAGGTCAACGGCAAGACATACACAATCCAAGGATTAGCTGACCCTAATGTTCGTGGCGCTAGCGCTTACATGGCTGAGCTTGATACCGCAACTAACTTTTATGCAGCCTCGATGCAATCTGAGATTTCTCGTAGGTTACGTGCCGATGGTTCACGATTTGTAAAGATTCCTCGCAGAAACCGCGAAGAGTATTTCAATGCGTTAGCACATATTGCTAACCGCCAGATTCGTAACGAACTTGACATGCCTGTTGGTATGATGATGCGTGGCGATAGCCAAGCTAGCATTTTGAAGTGGCTATATAGCCCAACAGGTAAAGAGTACAGACTTCGTATGGAGTCTAGGTATGGTCGCGAAATGAAACGTGATGACTTCGCTGCCTGGATTGATGATACTCAAGACAGATTATTCAAGATGTATCCAAGCGAAGACCTTCGCCAGATTATCCTTCAGCGTCCAGTAACTTATCAAGAAGTCGATTCTATGTTGTTTGGAAGACCAGACTTGCTAGATGAAATCGATGGACCAAGCCTTAAGTTGTCTGACCTAAACGGAACAGAAAAGACTTTAGCTCGTGTCGGCGGTGCAACAAATGCAGCATGGAGAGTCTTGGCTGCATCTGAAAACAGATTGGTTCGTAATCCACTGTTCTTGTCTTACGCTCGTGATGAAATGAAAGTCCTTATCAATGCAGCGCAACGGTCAGGAATTGATATATCTGACGCAGTAGTCAACAATGAAATTCGCCAGATTGCATATCGAAAAGCTTTAAGTCGAGTTGAAGAAACGCTATATTCTTCTCGCCGTCTAACCAACGGTATGTACGTGGCGCGTTATGCCATGAGCTTCCCCTTGGCTTTCTTCAACTCGCAAATAGTTGCGCTTCGCCTTATGGCTCGCAACCCGATGAATGCCTACTGGTACAACTCAATCATGCAGGCGTTCGATAAGTATGAGGCTTACGAAGACAAAGATGGCAACACTTACAAGTCCATCAAGGATGTTCCAGCAGGTGTCCAGGTATCAGTCAAGTATCCATTGCCGTTCGGTGACAAGCTACCAAAGGGCATCCAGAACGCCCTGAAGCCTTATACAGACCCTCGCGGTGGCGGTATTAGGTTTAACCCTAAGCAGCTTGAGTTCATGGTCGCAGACCCATCCATCTCTTGGTTTGGAACCGCAACGTTATCTGAGTTAATTGATGGCGGACTTAATACTCCTTTATGGAAAGTACATGGAGAAGATATTGCTACAGCTCTTCGTGAAACCCTAGGCGATGATGTTTATGAATCCAGCCTCTTGTATGGTGGATATCCAACTGAAGGTTCAAACATATTTGCAAAAGTAGGGAACACTATGGTTCCTGCGTATCTTGATTCTTTCTTTAATGCTATAGGTGTTAAAAGAGATGAAAGATTTACCGATGAGGTTTTCACTCAGTGGCGCAAAGGGTTTGCTGATTGGATAGCTAATGGCAAAGTCGGCGAACCGCCGACAATGGAAACTGCTGCTAAAGCAGCAGGCAACATGTCATTCATACGTACTGTTGTTCAATTTGCTGCACCGATATCGGCAAGCTTTGACCCAGTAACTCGTGCAGCAACTGCATATTATGCAGACCTTGTCGAAGCAGCTAACGGTGATTATGACATTGCCCAGACGTTAATGATGGAAGATTGGGATATTGATTCTCTAGCCTTGATTGGCTCTAATCGTAAGAATATTGCTGGTGCTGCTGCAACACTTAACGATATAAAGATGCTTCGCAATAACAAAAAGATTCTTGAATCTGTAGGTCGTATCAATACCAAGTACGCTGGAATGTTATCCAGTGGCTATGGCGACATAGCTGGTAGCGGTAGCGGACCAGATGATTACTCAACTGAGATTGCATCTATCTACAAGAGAATGAATTTCCCTGGTGGATTTGATAATCCAATCACCCAGAAGAAAACATCTGACGAATTAGAGAAAAGCACCCAGGCTCGTGTTGGCTGGGCTGAATACCAAAAGGCTGTTGACTGGCGCAACTCAATGATGTACCAGTACGGCATTGGCTCTACATACGAAACCAGATACGAAACAGTCGGAATCAAACGTATGTTTGATGAGATGGTAACAAGTATAGGTAAAGATTACCCAGGCTGGGTAGAAGAACGCGACGAAAACCGAAAAGATTACTGGAAGGGAACTATCGCAACAGTCGAAAAGATTGTTGATGATACTGACTGGAGAGCACATGCTTTCAATTCAGGGAGTGTCAAGTGGGAAGAGATAGCTTTCTGGGTAACTAAAGCTCGCGACTTCAAAGACCAGTACGACGCTGCAATAAATAGCGATGAAAGGAAGGCTGCATTGAAGGCACAGTTCTCACAGTTCCATCACAACTTCCTTCAGACAGCATCCGATGAATTCGATGCTTTCGCATCACGTTGGTTAAACAATATGCCAGAACTAGATACAGAATTCGTGGTGAATCAATGAAAGCTCCAAAGCGCGAAGATTATCCAAAAGGTAAGAAAGGTGATAAAGCCTTTCAAGATGCACGTATTGCATATCAAGAGTGGTTAAAAAACGAACAAAATAGACAGACTCAGATGGACCTTCCTGCCATTCAGCTTCCTGGATTAAGTCGCTCTCCAAGCGATGTTGAGGCAAAGCGTTGGTTTAAGTTTGTTGGCGCTAGAGCTAAAAAAGGAACACAGGCTCGTAAATACTACGATGACTTTGTTTCTGCACTAAAGAATGCTGGTGTTCCGCAAAAAGATTGGCAGTCTGTTTGGGATGATGCTATTGACTGGACTCAAACTTACGGTAACGATTCAGGCGGAAAGCCAATCAAATACCTTATTGGATGGAACCCAGACGAATATAAGGACGACACTGGTACTAAATACGGTACTACCAAGTCTAAGCAGACAACCACAACTGAGTACAGCACATCAGCTGCAGCTTCTGATATCACCGCTGCATATAAGTCCGAGCTTGGCTTTGAGCCAGGTGCAGCAGATATTGCTGCATACCAGAAAGTTGTAAACAAGCAGGCTAAAGGCGA
>Ga0070749_10002531_pt1 | contig 12271 bp, 3 predicted proteins | sample VirMetDEL_Nov_18_FD_75180 | JGI IMG/M metagenome (GOLD analysis project Ga0070749, IMG submission 75180) | Aqueous microbial communities from the Delaware River and Bay under freshwater to marine salinity gradient to study organic matter... | ecosystem: Environmental > Aquatic > Marine > Coastal...
TATAAATTATCCAAGGGCAATTGCCATTGCTACAGAAGTTCCTCTTAGTCCATTTAGGGCTGAAGCAGAAAGATTTGCCTGGTCATACAACCATAATGCCTCATAATCCTGTGTCGCATATGCTATCGAATTTACTGTCCCCTGGATAGTGAATGCGGCATTAGTATTATTTGCTATAAGGTTAACTGTTGTCAAGATGGTGAATGAACTTGAACCTACATATGCATAATAAATATCAGAACTTGTTGTAATTCTAACAGGCCTATTTGCCCTGTAAATTCCTGTTTTGTCTGTAGGAACAGTAAAAAAGGTGTTACCTGCTGTTGCTGTAAAGGATGGCTCACTTTGCCAAAAAGAAGCACTAATCCCTGTTGTGGACTCAATAAAATCAAGTCTGCTCTTTAAAGTGCTATAGGTCGCATTTGTACTGCTTCTTGCAACAGATACCTCATCGTCCACATCCTTGACTGCTGTCATCAAGGTTTCAGTATTTGTTCTGAAATCAGATTCAAAATTTGCAGCCGTAGGATCTGCAGGAATTACCTGACCAGGATAAGTTCTTGTTGCCTGTGATGTAGCCATTACAATACTTCCCTAATAGAAAAGGATGCTTCCTTTAAATTATTTAATTTATTACTGAATGTTGCCTGTGGTAGTGCAGTGAAATAACCGTAAAGGGCAGTCCTTGTTCTCAGCTTTTTCATGTTTCCTGTATTACCTGAGATTACCAGACATGGGAATGGTCTTGCAAGTTGTTCTGCACCAAAATCAATAATCTGGTCTACACTCTCAGGATCAGACAAAAGTCTACCAGAAAACTCCTTTGCAGAATCACGATTCAAATAGTAATACGCACCTGTAGGAAGTTCCTTTCTTACTGAAAAGTCCTTCATGTTATTACTTACTCCAACCTGTGGATTTGGAAGCTGTCTGCTAATTCCTGCTCTCACAATTGCAACTCTAAGTCCCTGCAATAATTTTGTGAACACAAAAGGAGTATTTAGCTTTCCAAATGGTTTTTCCAAATGAATATCAAATTGTGTAGTTGCATCACCACGAATTAAATTAATCTGAGAAACTACAGAATCTGCTGTTCCTGCAAATGTATTTTGAATGGCAGTGTCAGAATCTGGACGATAGGGACTTGTTGAGGTGGCATCATCAATATTTGGAGTCTTTGAAAATGTCGCACTAGATACATTTGCTGCTTGATAAACTCCACTGGAAAACTGAAGGGCATCCCGATAAATCAAGTTTCCAACCTCAATTGGATTCTCAAAAGAACTAATAGCATCTGCAATGGAAACACTTCTAGAACAAGGCACTCCTGTTATATTCCCAGTTGAAGTTGAATTCGTATAAACGGTTCCTCCTAGTGATGTCAAATAATGAACACCTACAATTGCTCTTGCTGAAGCGCCAACCGTTGGGTTGTAGTTTGAAGCCACATCTGAACCAACATCCACTGTAAATGATTTAGAAGTTGGAGTCGTTTTTATAGTGTAAAATCCACTATAATCTGTAGGTGAACTCGGCAAATTGTTCAAAGTAACCTTGTCTCCGACAGAAAATCCATGATCTGTTGAGGTAATGACTAGTAAATCATTATCTGCTCCTGCATTTAGCTGAGATCCTAACGAACTAATCACAATAGAAGAGCTACTACTTAGTGCAATCTTCACAATATTTGATGTGGAATAAGTAACCAAGTAACTTGAGTCCAACCCTCTTAATGAGGTTCCTCCACTACTGGATGCTAAATCATACAATACGATTTTGTCATTATTTACCAAAGAGTGAGGAGACGAAAAAATCAGTTGGGCTGTTTCTGCTTCTACATCATAACTCTGACCACCATAACTATAGGTAACTGTTGATGTTCCAGAATTCCATAAAAATGCATCTGCACTTGTGATTGAAGTTGTAATTGGCCTTACAAATCTTCCTTTTCCATTTTTAACCTTAATCGCATAAACTCCTGTGGCTGCCTTTAATCCAGCATTTGAGTTAATAGTCAAATCTCCATTTACTCCAGAATTTGGAACAATTAGCTTAATTGTCTGTCCTGAGTTTTCAGATGTTTTGACTCTATGGATTCCTGTCCATCCAGAAGATGCGTCATCTCCTAAATCTGGATGATGGTCAAAAGTCACATTTACAGTTACTGAATTTACATTAGATGTGTCCACTCCATGCGCAATGTTTGTTGTTATTTCATTTGCAGTTTTGTCAATTGTCAAAATATAAACATCACTTGTTCCTGCAACCTTCATTCCTACATATAACTCATGAATTGTATTTGAAAATTTTAATTTTGTTGCAGTATGATCAGCAACTACGTTTGTCAGTGTTTTTGAAATCTGATCATTTTGAGCAGGAACTGTGCTAGGCCAATTCAAATAAATATAATCTCCTGCAACCAGTGAAGTTCCTGCAGAAAAATTAAGAGTCAGTTCTCCATTGTCATTTGAATTATACAAATAAGTTGAAACAGAATCATAGTAAGTAGAATTGGATAACTCAGAATTTAAACTAGTAGTAATATTTGATGCTGATGAAGAAGGCTTCTCCAAATAAATTTCTTCCAATAAAAACTGATTAAAAAGATTTGCCGCATTGTGATTTAGTGTGGCATTCATCTCAATCAATATTTTTGTTGGAAAGGCCTCTCTTGGCAAAGGAATGTAATTGGACTCCACTCTAATCAATTTCCCAGTAACAAAATCAGCAACTGTATTCTGTGTTCTTGTTGCAATACTTGTTCTTCTAATTGGGGTTCCTTCTCCACCTGTAGTGGTTGAGGCCTCTGTCGTATCTACTACATACTTTCTGATTTCTATGGAATCTCCACTTCCAAAAAGAAAAGCAAGGTTTGCTAAAGGGCTTCCTCCTTTTGCCTTAAAAGGCAGTTTAATTGAAAACTGTGCTCTATCTTTTATGGTTGTCTTATGGAGGTAAGTCTGTTCAATAGAATTCAAGGTGATCTGTTTTGTATTGAACGTCTGTGTACTTACAGTAGGTGATGATAATTCTAAGACCTCGGTATTCTCAAAAATATCGGTTCCGGCTGTAGAAGAAGATCCAGCAATTAATCCAGTTCCTAGTTTGTGCTGATATCCTCCTCCGTTGTAAAAGAAGGTAGATCCAAGATTTACTTTTGGTGAACCCGAAGTTGTTACTTGAACAAGGTTTTTTGAATAGAAAGTCCCAGGTTTTACAAAAACATCAAATCCAAGCTGATCCTCTGTAATTCTGTCAACATAATAGCTTGTGTAACTATTTACAGAATAATCCAAGTTCTCTGAAAGCAATGATCCAATAGAAGTTTCAATCTTACAATCTTCAAAAGAAATGTACTCTCCAACTGTAAAAGGAGATTCTCCACTTTTTAGTAAATCACTTGCTGAAATTGAAAAACCAACCTTATAAGTAAATGCAATATCATTTTCATCTTCAATCGTTCCAGAAATATTTCCTGCCGTTAATAATGAAATAGAAAGTCCATTTTCCAAACTTAGTGTTGTATTTAACAAGGACTGAATATCAGCTATATTTCTATTAATGATTACTTGTATTTTTTCTCCAACTGCACCCTGTTCTTGAAAAAGAGCAGAGTTTCCAGATCCATTGAGTCTAGTAAATGAAGAGGCCTTTTGTACTTGTACAACTCTATGATTGCCATTCAAAAAAGAAGTGGAATTATTAAATATTCTAATTAAATCATTTACATTTATATAATCTGTATTTTGATTCAGTGTAATTGTGATTAAACTTCCAGAATTATAATAATAACCACCTGGAACTGACTCAATAGCTGTTACTGTACCTGTTAAAACTCCAGTAGAATTATTTCCATATCCTATAGAAATGTATCCAGAACTTGTCTTATTCTGAAATAAATCATCTCCTTGATATGTCAAAAGAACTTCATCTGCCTGGTATCTTCCAAGAAACAATCCATTTACCTGACCAAGACAATTGATTGTCAGTTTGTCTGTTCCATCACTAGAAACCCATGAGTTTCTGTTTGAATCATCTCTTGTATTTCCAGGCCCATAGGTCTTTAGCGGTGACTTGTCAGAAGCAAGTCCAGAAACCCGATCCTGTGTCATGATTAACATGTTTTTCCCTTAATAAATTTGATCCTGTTCAATCACAACAAGACTTCCGTCTCCAACCAATTCCGTGTCTAATTCTGAAAAGTTGTATTTGATTGTTCTAACAATCATGTCAATGCTTACTCCATCTTCATCACGATTTGCCTTAATTCGATCACCAACCAAAATATCATCCCGTATTCTACCAACCTTCAGTGTGATTACATTCTTATTAATTGTATTTTTTATATTTAATAAAACATTTTCAATAACTGACGAATCCTCAGAAATTGGAGTAATGTCCAGTATTTCTCCAGAGGCCATATTTGAAATCATCACGCTTTCTTCTCTTGTAGTCAAAGAAGTCGGAATGGTTTTGGAGGTTGCGATATTTTCAGTCCATTTTGTTCTCAAGGCTTTCACTGGGGTTGGCATCTTGTAAGTTGCTTCAATAATTTCCCAGTTATTGATAATCTTAAAAACACTAGGATTCAATCCTCTGTCAATTACTCTTAGTATATCATTTTTTATTTCAAATAAGTAATTTGCTGCGTAGGCAATCTCTCCAGCAAACTCAATTGTTTTTGTTTGAGCGGTTTGCCATATTTGCAACTTCAAGGAAGAAGCATTTGGCGCTGCAGAAAAATCCACATTGGTAACCCCCACCTTTCTGGCAACATACTCAAAAAAATCTGAAAGAGTTTCTCCATTTCTAGAAATTCCAGATACCAGGGGGGTTCCTAAAATCGCAGTACCATCCCTTGCTGTCAGAGGAACAGAGTCTAAACTTCTTACATAATTCGGATAGGCCGGATCAGTAGGATCTGGATTTCCAAGTCCATCTCTTGGAACATTGTCCCAAGTCAATAAATCCACCCAATAGGCCCTGGAATAAATAATCTCGTTTGTAGGCAAACGATCTGGGCCAAAATACTCTCCAGGAGCCTCTACAATTGATTTTATGGTCACAGAGGTTCCACTGACTGCCAATGTAATAAATCGGCCTGTAGAAAGAGAATGAGCTACTGTTGTTGTGATTGTATAGGTTGTTGAGTTGTAGATAACCTTGAATTGAGTGGAAGAAGGGACTTCCTTTACTTCATGTCTGCCTGACGCCAATCCAGATGTATTGGCTGTTCCTGTAATTGATCCAGTTTGGATGGTTTCCAAGTCTGTAGGAAGTCTTGCAAAAACATTAAATGTCCAGGGGCCACTTCCTCCATCTGCAATGGAATCTGGATCTCTCACATCAGATACTACATAAAAGGCACCACTTGTATTCACCTCATTTGGAGTAAACCCAGATAAAGAAACTGTTGAACCAATCAATAAATTGTGTTTATCTGCAGTCTCCAATGTTAAGGAATCGACATTTCTGGTAACACCAATGACTTCCAATCCATTTAAAATTCTTCCAGACCTATTCTGATCACTAGATCCAACAAGGACACCATCATCAAACAAAAGAATCGGATATTCTGCATTGTTTGGATCAAGATCTGGATTTGAATATTCAAAGAAAGAATAATCCCCAAGATTATCTCTCAAGGGTCTCTCATCAATCAGAATGATGTCCTTCTTTCTATTTATTACACCAAAACTAAAAGGTTGCGGCTTCTTTGTGTATGTCTCCATCAAGTATTCGCTGGATCTTTCAAAAGCCGTAGAAGTCAATCCTCCTAAAAAATTGTAAGTAAAGTGATTATCATCCACCACTGTAATTCTTACAGGCTCAATCACTCCTGTTGTATTATTCAAAGTGTTGAAAGCATTTATGGATGATCCACTGACTTTTATGAAATCCCCTGTAATCAATCCATGATCTGGAGCAATCACATACCCGTAAGTATTGACTCCTCTAATAGATATTGAATTTACAGAAACAAAAGAAGAATTGTAATCTCTGGCCTGACTTAGTAAATCAACATCTTCTATTTTGTCTTCTAATAAAAAATTAAACTCATCTGTGTTAAATCCACTCAAATACATTGTCCCATCAAACAATGATTGAATGATGTCATGCTGTTCCCAAGAGATATTTACAGGAATCTTCTGGTTTGGATTGGATAATAGTTTCTGATAACCTCCTCCAAATATTGAAAATGGAGAAAAACGATCATTGGAACGATTGGCAATACTCAAATCACCAAGTCTTACCCCAATGTATCCGCCTTTTACCTCACCCAATTCCAATGTTGGAGTTTTGGAAAGATAGGGAGCGTAGTAATTCTCCCCAATATATCCCTCCTCACTCAAATACCAAGTCTTGGAGTTGAACTCTATCTCAACTAAAAGTACGTCACTCATGCAAGCATCCTTGCGCCACGATAATTCATTTCACGATCCCTTGAAATTCTTATATTAGAATCTGACTTTTCTTCTCCAGAAGTGTCCAAAACTGTTACACTCATTTCCTTTTGTTCTACAACTTCAATCAATCTGGAAAGCAACTGGTTGTTCATAGAGGAGGTTCTTATTAAGCTTGATGTAAATCCGCTTCCTCCAGAATTCAAATCGCTCATAAATCCATATCCAAGATCTGATACAGAATCACGATTCATCACATACTCACCACCTTCCAGTTCTGCCAAAACTCCACCCATTCCATGAGAAGGCCCAAAGACCATTCCTCCATTTTCCATAGAAGGAGTTGGTAACGAATCAATTCCCAATTTATTAAGAACATCTCCACCAAAATTAGAAGTCAGTTTAGAGTTGTAAAAATCCAATGAATTCCCATCTATTCCAAGTTTAAGTGTGTCTGGCCCAAGAGGAACCAATTTTGTTACGGTTCTTGTTGCCCATTCAAGCACTCTTGCGACAACTCTTCCAAGGAATCCATATTTTTTTACTTCTCTTTGATATCTCTCTACAAAAGTAATGGCCTTTCTAAATGGATTGTCCACAGAAAGAAAGTCTTTTTCAAAAGAATTACCAAATACATTTCCAGCAATGTCAAATAACCCACCACCATTCTTAAACAGGTTTTGTTCTACATCTATACCAGATAGATCTTCAGAAGGATCAATGGATATATTAAACTCATCTGGCCCTGTCAGGGACTTCAGTGGATTGGGAATTGTAAATACACTGGACAATGGATTGTCATTCATCCCAAGATCAAATAGGTCTCCTCCACTTTGAAACATTGACAATACAGAAAACACATCCTTCAAATCTTCATCTGATTTTACAGCATTGATTCCTGCCATAAAGTCATGCCCCAAAAGATCTGTTGTTTTCTTGTTTACAATGTATTCTCCACCTTCAAATAAAAATGGAGTCCCTTGGTTTGTAAGCCCCAGCATCCCACTCTGGTGAGATGGCCCTACTGCCAATCCTCCTGTCTGAAGAACTCCTCCTCTACCATAATTGATTAGACCTCCATCTCCTTCTGACTTTTCTCCAATCTCTAAATCAATCAAATATTCTGGGCCACCTAGATTGCCATGAAATGGGTTCTTTAAGGCATTTAATTCAAAAAACGGAAACTCAATCCCAAACATCTTCAATAATCTTCCAGGTAATGCTGTTACAAAATTAATAGTCTCCTGCAACAACATATTGGGAATCATCAATATTTCGCCCAAGAAGGAATCAAAAATTCCTGTAAATGAGCCTAAAAATGTAGGCACCAATAAATCTAAAATTGCCTTTAAGGAATTACCTGGAATATTTAAAATGCCGCCAAGAACTGTATTGTTAAAACTCTCTGCAAACTTAACAACAAATTCTGAATTTGCAGCCACAATTGCCATTGTTAGTGTAACCGGAAGAAGAGCAATTGCTCCTGTAAATATTACAAAGTTTGTTAAAAACTGATCAACATTCTCTCCGATTTTTCCTGTTGCCAACATTGTTAGAGTTACCGGAAAAAAGGCTATTGCCAAAAATAAGGCCAAACTATTTTTAGTAAACTCTTGAAGACCAATTCCAATATTTTGTTTTAATGTTTTTTCAAATAAATCTGCTATCTGAAGAGGTATGCCAAATATTACACTAAACAACTCACCCAAACTTCCCTTAAAAAACTTATCCAATTGATTACCAAAATTCTTAAAAAATTCAGCAGGATATTCTACAATATATCTAATTCCTTCAATAAGTTCTTGCACTTGTGGTGCTACTATATCCTCAAGTTCTTTTAAACGATCACCAATTTTACTCAGACTTTCAACGCTGCCATATGTCTCGCTTAACCCTCCTATAGCATCAAATTGAAGTGATCCCTCATCTAGATCAAATGCTCTTTCCATTGCTGAAGCCAACTTTTGCGAATTCATATTCATTCGCATTGTTCCTTCATCCAATCTCTTTTGAACGTCAGGTATTCTTTCCTTGAAAAGAGTATCTACATATTTTGCTGGGTAGGTAAATGCTCCATCATTTTGATTGAATAATTCATCATATAGACCCTGTACAGGTTCCTGCAAATCCATTTGCTCATCAAATCCAATCTCTGCAAAATAATTTTCTGGCTTCCCAATAACTTCTGCAGCAATCACTGTTGCGGCAACAGTAACCCATGCAGGAGCACCAGCAGCACTAAGGCCAACTAAAGCCGCTAATCCTGCTGCAGTTGAAAGATCTTGCTTCCCTTCTTCTGCAGTTGAACGTCCTCTTTCTAATCCAAGTGCAGCAATTGCTGCCCCCGTCATTCCTATTCCTCCTTGAGCAATTCCATATTGAAGAGCACCTTGTATAATAATATCTAAGAGCCTGTCATCAAAAGATGGCCCACCACCTCTAGGAAGCAATGAGGCCAATTGAGCAAATGCTGCATTTCCAATAAAGTCCAAGGAGACTCTTAACAACATCCCAGGAGCAATACCAGCATCTGTCAATGCTTTTGCCTGTTCTTCTGTTGCTACACTAAATATATTGCTTGTATAATCCTGTAAGGCCAACTGAGTACCAAAAGCAGTCTCTACTGCAAGAGTAGAAAACTTTAATTGCTCCTCCATGATCTCCAGGCCGTTTTCCCCAATTATTTTTTGCTGAACCTTTGTGGTTACCAACAATGAAGAAAGAAGCTCACTAATTCCGCTTAGTAACTCAGTATTGGAAGAACTTCCTCCAGAAATTTCAGAAACATTTGCTACATAAACTTCTTCAATATCTCCAGAATCTGTTGTTCTTGTAATTTTCTGAAGTCCAAACAAGTCTCTTCTTGCCAACAATAAACTCTCCATCATATTCGTTGGAGCTACTGTTGTCCCTGTCTGATAGGAAGGAATTCTGCCACCACGACCCATTGAGAACATGCCACTATTCAACATGTCCAAAATAGGAACTCCTAGCTTGTCAACCGAATCCTTACGGATTATGTATTCTCCTCCCTCAAACAAGAAAGGCATTCCTCCTTTTGCATAACCAACCATTCCACTTTGATGAGAAGGCCCTCTTGCTACTCCTCCAGCCTGTAAAGATCCTCCTGTGCCAAATCCAAAAAGTTTTTTATTGTTTGAAATAATTGCACCTAATCCACCTATGCCTAATGTAAGCATCAAGTATTCAAGGAATCCCCAAGAATTATTCCTCTTCCCTCTTCCTGGAATTACTCTGGATCTTGAAACATCTCCCATTGCAGAAGGCTCAAAGAACCCTCTTTCAAATGCAGATTTTCTTCTGTTTTTTCCAAGCAATTCCAGCAAACTTCCTGCAGTTTTAAAGGATGGAATTGAACCTCCATTCCCAAAATCCAACCAAGACCAAAGACTGAAGTTTCTACCCCACCATCCTAAATCCAAGAAGTCCATTGAAGCATTAGCAATACCTCTGGATGACCAATCAAAAAGACTGTCTATTGATCCCTTTGTATCCCAAGGCCAGAGCCAATCCAATACATTGCTAGAGCCGACACCCCTTCCACCATCAAAACTAGGAATATCTCCTCCAGATCCAAAAATGGCCCTGTCTTTCAACAAGTAACCAAGAGACCCACTCTTTCCTCCAAACATCCAATTGCCAGAAGTTAGGCTCTTAAATGAATCATATGTAAAATATCCTGTACCCAACAACCCAAGCAATTGGAGAAGTCTTGAATTGTTATTCTTTTTGCTTCCCTTGGAAACTTGCTCTCTGTAAATCTGATTAGAAAGGGCCAATCCAATTAATGATCCAAATAAACTCAATCCTGGACTATTTCCTAATCCAAGTGATGGAATTTTACCACCCTTGCCAAACTTAGGAGACAAGTAACCAAGAGATCCGCTTTTTCCTCCAAACATCCAATTGCCAGATGTTAAATTCTTGAAGGAGTCATAAGCAAAATATCCTGTTCCTAAGAGGCCAAGCAATTGGAGAAGTCTTGACTTGTTGTTTTTTCCACTACCTTTGGAAACCTGCTCCTTATAAAGCTGATTGGAGCCTGACATCAATATCAAAGAGGTTAATAAATCTAAACCAGGATTTGGTTTTCTTCTTGGAGTATCTTCTCCAAAAAGCCAATCTCCAACTCCAAAGCTTGGAATGGAACCTCCAGATCCAAAGACAGGCTTGTCTTTCAGCAGATAAGGAAGAGATCCACTCATCCCGCCAACCATCCAATTTCCAGAAGTCAGACTTTTGAATGTGCCATATCCAGAAAGGCCTACACCCAACAATCCAATTAACTGTAAAATACTAGAAGTGCTATTTTTGCCACTACCCTTTTTTACCTGACCTTGATAAAGCTCATTAAAAATACCCATCATTAGCAGGGAGGACAACAAATCCAATCCTGGAGAGTCTCCAAATCTACGCATTCCAGAATTACTTTTTCCACCAGATTCAAAAGATGGAATGGAACCTCCAAGGCCAAATTTACTTCTATTGTATTTTTGTGTTCCTGCCCATGTTGCTGGATTTAAATAACTCTTTCCTCCACTTTTGAAACCTGTAGAACCTAAACCCATCAATAGCAAAGAAAGCAATCCCATTTCTCCAGAACGCTTTCCTCCTTGCATTGAACTAAACAGACCAATGGAACCCAAGGCCCATGAAATGGCTTGAGCCGCAGTCAATGCCTGAGAACCTGCACTCCCCTTGTTTTGCCTTGATCCCAATGGTGAACTAAAAATTGCATTTCCAGGCAACATTCCTGCATCTGCCAAAATGGACATTGCTCCAATAGAAGCAGTTCCTAATCCAAATAACCCCATTCCCATTCCAGCCTCTGGAATAGAGCCACCCTTGCCAAACCAATTAAAGATATTCCCATAATAGACTAAGGCCTCATACCAATCTCTTTTTGCAAGAGTGGAAGTGTCAGGGCCTTTCACATCATCATCAAACCAATTCCAAGGAAGCCAACTGCTTCCAGAGATTCCCTTGTAAGGTGTTGCAAGAAATGGATGATAAACCTTCCCCTTCTTTGGGCCGTCTGGAAGCCAATTCCCAGGCCAGAGCCATCCTAAGTAATCTCCAATACCAAAACTAGGAATAGACCCACCATTGCCAAAACTTGGAACAGAACCACCCTTACCTCTTAGTGCTTCTAAATTTGTTCCTAAGAAAAATGGGAGCAGTCCTCCAAAGAATCCTAAACTTACATCTCCCACAGTGGAACCTGTCCAAGGCCCATACAATTGTGAACCTTTATAACCCGTGTAACCACCAAGTAAGGCAAAAAGTAGAGCTATTGTTTCTAGTTGACCACCTAGCCCAAAACTTGGGACAGAACCTCCTTTACCCATCTCTGACCCACTCACTCCATCCCATCTCCCGTAACCACTCCACATGGAAGAAGAGGAATAATCAAATGGAGTACTCCCATATCCTAATAATCCAGCAAGAAGAAGTGCTTTCGTTTGATCAGTATTGTTTGTTTTCGTACCAAATAAACTACTAAGCATCATGTATGAGGCAGCACCACTAATTCCCCCAAAAATTCCAGCATCTCCTGGTCTACCAAAATATGAACCTGGCCCTCTAAATATATCGCTTAAAAAGTTTCCACCAATTCCACCCAAAAGTCCTGCAAGTAAGACAATATCACCACCACTTCTAAATGAAGGAATTTCTCCACCATCCCCAAATACAGAGTTTCCGCTCTTCCACCATTGATGAAAACGATATCCACCATATCCAAGTAAGGATAACAGCATGATCTGGTTGATTGGAGCAATATCTCCATAATTCCCCTTCTCTATCTTTGTAAAATCACTATCTCCATCCTTTGTGGGGAATCCCAA
>Ga0070749_10002532_pt1 | contig 12269 bp, 10 predicted proteins | sample VirMetDEL_Nov_18_FD_75180 | JGI IMG/M metagenome (GOLD analysis project Ga0070749, IMG submission 75180) | Aqueous microbial communities from the Delaware River and Bay under freshwater to marine salinity gradient to study organic matter... | ecosystem: Environmental > Aquatic > Marine >...
GAGGCATATGCGGTGGATGATGATTTCAGAGACATTATCGACAGCAGACGATATGCAGAACTAGGGGTGCATCCATCTGGTGATGCGTTCAGAAAACTCCCTGTGGAGTTGAAGCAGAGCATCCCCTCATACATCAAACAAAATGTGAATTTAGAACGGTTAGAAAATGTTAGATAGTGTCACCAAGAAACGCATTGACGACTTACGCAATATTCTTGTTGGCAAAATCCCAAGTCCACAGAGTCAAGTTGAGCAAATCACCACAGGACTGATTTACAAGTTCATGTATGACATGGATGTAGAAGCAGTCGAGATGGGGGGTATTCCATCGTTCTTTGTTGATGATTATGAAAAATACTCTTGGAAGCACCTGTTTGACCCCAAATTAGGGGGTGCAGATAAGGTGCAACTCTACAGTGATGCGATTGAGAATATGTATACCAATCCATCTGCACCACAGTTGTTCAGAGAGATTTTCAAAAACTCATTTCTTCCGTTCAAAGACCCTTCAACACTCAATATGTTTTTGAAGGAGATAAATGAGTTTCATTATTCACACTCAGAAAAGTTGGGAGATGCGTTTGAATATCTTCTCTCATTCATGGGTTCACAAGGTGATGCGGGGCAATTTAGAACACCTCGTCACATCATCGACTTCATCGTTGAGATAGTTAACCCACAGAAGAATGAAACCATCCTTGACCCAGCATGTGGCACAGCAGGTTTCTTAATTTCGTCCTACAAGCATATCCTGTCTCAGAATACTGACAATAAGTTGGGTGACAAACTCAACGCATCCGAACGCAAACAGGTTGGTGACAATCTTGTGGGGTATGACATTTCACCAGATATGACACGCATATCTTTGGTGAATATGTATTTGCATCAGTTTGCGAGTCCTCAGATTCACGAATATGACACCCTGTCATCTGAAGATAGGTGGAATGAATACTTTGATGTGGTCCTTGCAAACCCACCATTCATGACTCCAAAAGGTGGGATTCAACCTCATTCACGATTTGGGGTGCAATCAAACAGAGCAGAGGTTCTTTTTGTCGATTACATCTTAGGTCATCTGAAACCCACTGGTCGTGCAGGCATAGTTGTTCCAGAGGGCATTATTTTCCAAAAAGGCACTGCATATAAAACATTGAGAAAGAAACTCGTTGAAGATTGTTTGGTGGGGGTGATTTCCCTTCCAGCAGGGGTGTTCCAACCATATGCAGGGGTAAAAACTTCAATTCTTATCTTGGACAAGGAACAGGGACAAAAGTCAGACAGCATCTTCTTTGCAAAGGTTGAGAATGATGGGTTCAGTCTGGGGGCACAAAGAACCCCAATCACCAAGAATGATTTACCAGAAGTTCTTATTGAAATTGAGAGATTCTACAAAGGAGATGAAACTATTCTTCAAGTGGAAGACAGGTCAGTCATTCTTGAAAATAGTGAATGTTCCTTAAGTGCGAATACATACAAAAAAATAGAAATACTCTCTCAATATCCACTCGTTACACTGGAAGAAATAGCAACTGTGAATGCAGGAAATCCCGCACCACAAAACGATGACGCATTTGAAGACAGAGGCATTCCTTTTGTAAGAACATCTGATGTTGGGAAGATAAAATTTGGTTCATTGAATACTACTTCTGATAATTTGACTATTGATGCATCAAATGCACTTACAAGGTTTGAAAGAGGAAGTATTTTATTCCCTAAAAGTGGAGCATCTACCCTTCTTAACCACAGGGTCATGCTAGATGTTGATGCCTGTGTTGCATCTCATCTTGCAGTTATAAAAGGGGGTGAAACTTGTATTGACGAGTATCTTCTATATGTCTTGTCTCATATAGATGCTGCTAGTCTTGTCGATGACCCCGCATATCCCTCTTTGAACCTATCAAAAATCAAACAAATACAAATCCCTCTACCACCCATCGAAGTTCAGCAACAGATTGTTGATGAGTTAGAGGGTTATCAGAAGATTATTGATGGATGTAGGCAGGTTGTTGAGAACTACAAACCGACTATCGACATTGACCCTTCTTGGGAGATGGTCGCACTAAAGAATCTTTATGAAGCAAACCTAGACTCAAAGAGAGTTCCCATCACTAAGGGTGACAGAAAAGCAGGGGAAATTCCCTATTATGGAGCATCTGGCATCGTTGATTATGTTGAGGGATTTCTTTTTGATGAAGATTTACTTTTGATAAGTGAAGATGGTGCAAATCTCAAAGATAGAAATTACCCAATCGCATTTAGCATTTCTGGTAAAACTTGGGTCAACAACCATGCACATGTTTTACGGTTCAACGACCGCATTTCCCAAAAATATGTGGAATTCTACTTCAACCAGATTTCACTTGAACCTTACTTAACTGGTTCAGCACAACCAAAACTGAATCAAGCAACCCTTAACTCAATAAAAGTTCCTATTCCACCAAAGGAAGATATGGAACGCATCGTCGACAGGATTGAAGAAGAAAAAGGAGTTATTGGAGGCAACAGCAAACTTATGAGCAACCTTACGCAAAAAATCCAAGACAGGATAAGCAAAGTTTGGGGTAGTGGTGTTGAACCATTTAGACCCAGTAATGAAGAAATCATGGAACAGATTGAGTCTGGTGTCTTAGTCCATCCTCAGAATGACAGATGGCATGATTTCTTCAAATTCTTAAAGTCTAAAATCTCTAATGATGTTGATGTTCCAAACCCTCTAATTCTTGGTGGTTCTGGTGCAAATGACTTCAGTAAAAATCAGAGATTAAAAGAACATCTCACGGTAGCAGAACAGAATGGTCTTTTGGCAGCTGCGTTGGAATTTCTGTCCAAAATTCCAGAAAGTCAGTGGAAGAAATCTAGTGGCAATCTCGACCCTAATGAATTGGATTACTGGCAACTTGACGAATTGCATCGCAAAGAAACCGAAGAGAAATGGTTCTTCAAAACTGTTGAAAACATGCAAGTGAACCTTGCAACGATGGATACAGATAAAGCAGGAAGAATTTTATTTGTAACAGAGACAGGTTGGGTTTTTGACGAAATTACTTGTTTAGATTCTGAAACTGCAGAGAAAAAACTCAGGCAGAATGGTTTCAAGAGATGTGATGAAGACGAAAAGTTCAGTGAATTATTCAATATCCCCGACATAACAATCCCAGAGACTTTGGATAAGGAATTGGGAAATCCAATTTACTCCTCTGGAAAATTTTGGAGGGATTAATTGGACGGTATTGATAGTTATCGGCAAGACCCCCTTTATTGGGCAGCACTCGTTGTCTTAGACCACATCGACAAAGATGACCCAGAGCAATTCTCAGAAATCAATTTGCATAAGGTTTTGGTCGACACAGGAGCATATGAATTCATTGTTGAGAATTTTATAGAAGAAGGTTTTGAAAAACCCTCAAGGTCAGAAATTGTCAGTAGGGTATTAGATAATTTGGGGTGATTGAGGTGTATCAGTGACTAAAAGGTATGAGGTCTCAGTTGAGTTTAGAACAGACCTTCACAGTGTCATTCTCAGTGAAGATGAATGGTTGAAAGTGAAGTCTGGTGGTTTTTTGACTAAAAGATTTAGAGTGTCTGCGCAGGCAGGCAATCGTAGATAGCGATAGCAATGTTACTGGTTTCAATGTTGGTAACAATGTTGGAGAAAGTGCAGGGCAAACAGTTATGCACTGTCACACTCATTTAATTCCGAGACGCAAAGGTGATGTTGAAGAACCACAAGGCGGCGTGCGTGGCGTGATAGCGGACAAGCAAAAGTATTATGGATGAAATAAGCAATGGATGAAAAGATAAATCAACTGCACGAGATGAGCACCCTTGATAGAAGCACATTATTCAAGGGATACCTTGATAAATTCTCAAACAATTTAGGGGAAGCAGAGAACCACCCATTTCTTGGATATGTCGGAACAAATTATTTTTCATCGCAATTAAAAATTTGCTTTGTGGGTAAAGCAGGTGGAGAAAGTCGATTTTTAACCGCCGCTGACGCCTTGATGGACAAGAAGTTCATAGAGTTCAAAGACTCATCAATTGCCGAAAGAAAAAAAGCATACCGTGATTACCAACATGTCATTCAAGGGCACATTCAATCTTGGAATGTTTACCGGATACCTAAATATTTGAATGGTCTATTGGGGCAGGGAGTTCATGACATCGCTTATATAAACATAGTACCGTTTCGGTATAAAGGCGCACCAACAAAATCAGTTTATCGAGTTGCTTGGGATACTTTTACGAATAGAGTGTTCAGTGTTCTTGACCCTCATTACATTGTGCCTCTGGGCAAACGACTCCATGAGGAAGTATGTTCAAACTACAATGGAAATGCTGTAGTAACCAATGGCATTACCAGAACCAATGGCGACCATTATTTACACGCTGAGGCAATAGAGCAGATGCATCTGTTGGCAACTCAGATGATTAGTAAGAGGGATTAGATTCATGAGAACTTTTTTCATACTATCTTTGATAATAATGTCACTTCTCTCATTCCCTAGTTTGGGCTTGGAGTTTCAGTGTCCTTCATATTCTTACATCTACTGTGATGGTGGAAACTGTAAATGAGAATTTTGTTTGTTTTAACTTTGGTATTTCAATCAATTGTTTCATTTCCAAGTTGGAGCAACGAATTAGATGGAAAAATATTAAACTGTCAGTGCAAGCCAGAGTCGCAAAATTGCATTTATGATTTACATGCAACTGGTAACGAAAAAAAAATCGCTTTTAGAAAACATGAATTTTTCAGAATTTTTTCTATAGTGTTTAGTAATGGCAAAGCACTGAGATTCTTTCCTGTGGAAAATGAGAAATCAGACGAAATTTTTATCACAGGAACTTCAATTGATAACGCTCCAAAGTATTCAACCACAATGGATGAAATACTAATTCCCTTTCTTGAAAAACAAGAAGGTTTCAAACACCACACATCAATCAATAGAGAGACATTAATTTATAATGAAGAGTGGCAAGTTAAATTCAACACAGGTTTTGAAGTTCTGTTCTCAACTGTTGCAACTTGCGCACCAGATAATTCTATGTTTGTTTTTGAACTTCAAAACCTTCTTCAAGAACAATACAAAAACATCAAAAGTAAGAACATCGTGTAATTATCTATTTTAATCAAGGGATAGAAACTGCAATGGCTGTTTTTGTTATTCTCACAGTTTTACTTCTTTTGACTTAGATTGATTTTTCTCTTATAAGCCCCGGCACTGATAGCAGTCATCGCTCCAGAGAGATGCACCAAAGCATCACCAAGTAAGTCCAATTTGTCTTCAATAGGTGTATTTGGTTTCTTTGCTTCTCTGACTTTTGAAATCACTTTCTTGCGTTGTGATAAAGCAATTGTAAGAGCAGCGGCGGCTGACAGGTTTCTAAATGATGTTTCTGTAAGTTCTTCCTTTTCTACCTTTTGAGAGGCATTAAAATATTCATGGAATGTGTGCATTTATCCAACTCTTTAATGTGAGGTTATTAAATTAATGTTTCTCAATTATGAGATATAAAATATTGATTTTATGCATTTTTTCAATTGCACGAAGTTTAACATTTGCTGACCTGCCAAGCAGATTTTTTATCAAAAGAAACTGGAGTGGCTTGTTTTAGTTTATGTTTCTCCTCTAACTCCTTCAGAGACGCAAGGGTTGCACGCCGAACGATGTCAGAAACTGATAGGTGTTCGCATTCAGCAACTACAGACAGCCTAACTGCTACAGTTTCTGGCGTGCGAAAAGCAATAAACTTATTTTTCATTAATTTTGTTCTCTTCTATGATTTTGCAAATGTATTGCTGAGTAATAAAAATCAGGAGTTTTTGTTCATCTTCGCAAAGTTTCTTAAATTCATCTTTATCAAATATGTCATAACCCGGGTCGTGATGTATTAATGACATTAAAAGATGATATTTTTCATATAAGTTATTATTTTTATTCATATTTTTCTCCTATTATTATTGTTGCAATGTCACATCGTATAAATACTTTCAACATTGTTATTTAGTAATTTAATGAATTTGATAGTTTCAATTGTATGAAAGGTATCGGGTAAGGAATTGAATGATTTTGAAAAACTAAAAAAAAATTCAGCCGCTCAGTTCAACAAGATTCGCTGGGCAATGAACGCAGAACAAAAAAAGGCTACTCACTCTCGTATTGATGCATTTGTTCAAAAAAGTTTGAAAAGTGTTGGTCGTTTTCGAGAAGCACAAAGGCTCAAAAACTGTAGACGCTCAGCCTATTGCAGCAGTGTATATTGTGGTGCTTGCAGAGACAGAATGGCGCAAAAACTTCTAAAAAGAGTTCGAGCGCATCTGCGTTCAGAAGATATAGGCGATGATTCGTGCAGAGATAGGCTGCGCTGGGTCACTATATTGCATTCTCTTGAGACTGCGGAGATTGATGACATCAGGAACGCAACAGACAAAGCACGGGCAGAATATGTGCAACTCAATCGAAAATTAAAAGGTTCTTGGGCGCAAGGTGCGTTTGAATACGAACTTGTAGATATGCAGAAAGTGCAGTCAAGAGTTACAGGTACTGCGAGTGGTAATCGGAAAAAAGCAACTCTTCTGGAGTTGGGCGGATATAAGGCTAAACTCTACAATCAAGATTTGTCTTGGTGCTGGACAGACAAAGCAGGCAATCAACGAACAGATTATGTGCTGGTTCATACTCATTTTTTGATGGATTGCGGAACAGATGACTGGAAAGCGATTGAGAGAGATATGCGTCGTCGATGGCATAAGTCTTATCAAGTTAGAATTGACACTTTGACAGATTACAGTGTTCGCTCATTGGAAGACAGTCTTTGGAAGATGAGTTCTTACTGCTTCAAAAATCGTTGTTCTCATCATTATGAGTTTGGCAGTTATGACATTGATGAGTTTGAGGCAAATGAAAATATGTTTTCAATCAGTGAACTGAATACAATATATGAAATCTATAAAAGTATATCTGGCAGTAGGAACAATGGTTTACTTCTTAGTTGGAGAAAGAAGCAGTTATAGTCTCTAAGTTTTGTATCTAATATGTATCTAATATGTATCTAATATGTATCTAATATGTATCTAATATGTATCTAATGTATCTAATGTATCTAATATGTATCTAATGTATCTAATATGTATCTAATATGTATCTAATGTATCTAATGTATCTAATATGTATCTAATATGTATCTAATATAGAGATTGTTCACTGATACACTACAGGTAACTCACGGCTGAGCGTTTTGGCTTAAACATCACAAAATGTAGTGTAACAAACTGTAAATAAACAATATATTGCTATTTATATATGTTTGATTCCTATCTTTTGACACTAAAATATCATTTAGCGATGCAGTGCATGGTTATCTTGTAAGAGTATAGGCAAATACAACACTCATAACGCAACACTTATTATGTTTTTTTAGGGTTAATGATTGAAAAAAACAACATAGTGGCGTATAGTCTAGATTCTAAAACAACAATTTTGGAGTCTTATTATGATTTATGGCTACGCTAGAGTATCAACTTCTGAACAAGAATTGACTGTTCAGGAGGAAGCGTTGAAAGCGGCAGGCTGTGAGGTCATACGCAGTGAGAAAGTGTCTGGCACATCAAGAGATGGACGCAGTGAACTGCAAAACCTTATGGACTTTACAAGACAGGGTGACGCAATTGTGGTCACTCGCATCGATAGGTTGGCTAGGTCAGTTAGAGATTTGCAGAACATCGTATATGAGATGAATGAGCGTGGAGTAACTCTAAGAGCAACAGAGCAATCAGTAGATACCAGCACGAGTGCGGGGAAGTGTTTCTTGGATATGTTGTCAGTCTTCGCAGAGTTTGAGACAAACCTTCGTAAGGAACGGCAGATGGAAGGTATTAAGAAGGCTAAAGAGAAGGGTGTATATAAAGGACGCAGGAGGAGCATTGATATTGAGCGTGTTCGTCAAATGCGTGAAGAGGGTCAGGGTGCTACTGCAATTGCTCGTCATCTCGGTATCGACCGAACAAGCGTATATCGTGTTTTGAAAGAAAGTCATTGCCGTTAAACCACAAGAAATTATTAGAAAACAAGTCCACAGATTGTCAGATTAAATACACAATTAATACACACAAATATTTTTAATCTATTATATTATTGTATTATATATTTTATTTTAATAGACTGTTTCCTCCGAAGGCAGAGGTCAGAGGTTCGAATCCTCTCGGGTGCGCCAATTTTTCTTAGATATTTCAATGTGTTAGTAATTTTTAAGGCATTTGCTTTGACATATTTCCTGCATGCACACATTATACACACATACCGTGTGTATGGGGATTTGATTGGGAAAAGATGTAAATAACAAAATTGATGTGCGTGGAGATGGGTGCGTTGTCCTGTATCAGCGGGAGAATCGTGATGGCACAATCAATCCAGTCTATCAAATGCGTATCCGTGTTCCTCTTCCCGCCTCGAAGGGATATTTCAGAGGCAGCACGGGAGAGAGCAACCAAGCACAAGCATCGCAGATTGCCCTTAACAAATTTGAAGAACTTTACTTTAAGGTAAAAAGCGGGGGCACCCTTCAAGGCAAGTCATTCAGAGACCTGTTCAACGAATGGAAAGAACATTACCCAAAAATTAGCAATGAGAGTCTTCCAAAATACATAGAGTGGTCAGTTAATAGAGTTGGCAAATACCCTTTTGATTTTTTCGTAAATGAAAAAGGTAATCCAAAAGTTGACACGCTCACACAACAGGATTTTGAGGAATATTGGATTTATAGAAGAAATAATTCCATCAAGAACGGGACTCCTTTTTCCCCGTCCAATAACACTCTTCGCAAAGAATGCACCCTTCTCAATCAGATGCTCGCTTATGCATTTGAGAAGGGTTATTTACTCCGAGAATTTAAGATTAAGCGCCCTTCCCCAGATAAAAATTCCAGACGCCCTACTTTTTCAAAAGATGAGTGGAGAATAATAACAAATAGGATGCGAAAAAGAGTGAGTGAGGGATGGGGCGCCTTCAGAAGAGATAGATTTATTCTCCAGCAATATGTCCTAATCCTTGCAAATTGTGGCGTGCGTTTAGGAGAACTTCGCAACCTTACATGGGGTGATATTAGACGAGAGAGTTATGATGACGAACTCAAAGATGAGGTTCGGCTGATACTTCTGGTTAGGGGGAAAACAGGGATTAGAGAAGTTGTCTGTAATGTAGGCACCGAAGTTTATTTTGAACGCTTGTATGATTTCAGAAAAGAAGAACTTAACGCCCATCCTACCAAAGATAGTTTTGTGTTTTGTCATCCAAATGGGACACCAATTCACTCCATGAGAAAAGCCTTTGACGCATTGCTGAAAGACTTAGATTTGAAAAAGGATAGTTCGGGGCGTGATAGAACCCTTTACTCGCTTAGACATATGTATGCGACTTTCAGATTGAGTGAGGAAGTCTCACCCTATTTGCTAGCAAGACAAATGGGAACTTCTGTTGAGATGTTGGAAAAACACTATGGACAGGTCGTGAATAGATTGGTCGCAACACAAATCACAAAGACTAGGAGCAAACACACCACAAAAGTGTCAGAAAAGGTCTACCCGTTCTAAAAAACACTAGGGGTCTCTATTGCAGTTATAAATTGAGGTGTTCCAAAAAATAGGGGGGGAGTAGGTTTTCAGATTAATTATTCTTCAGTCACATCGTTTAATAGGTCATAAGTAAATCTCTGCATTGTAGTTTTCCTTTGTGTTTGCAGAGATATTTATATGGTTTGTATGTGAAACCGTTGGCACAAAAGTCGATTTCTTGTCATACTTTGATGGCAACATAAAAATTCTATAATAATCAGTTAATTAACTATATTTTTTGAAGGCAATGACGGAAGCAAACGCAAGAATCATCATAGATAGATTACTCAGAGATTCCGATTGGGCTCTTTCTGGTGATAACGGTGTGGTTAATGTCGATACTGAAATGCAGAACCAGGCAGGTTTTGCAGACTATGTTCTCAAGGATAGTTCTGATTTTCCTCTTTGCATCATCGAAGCAAAGAAAGAACTAGTCTCCCCCCTAGTTGGTAAAGAGCAAGCACGAGGATATGCGGAATCACTCAATTGTAGATTTGTCATCCTCTCCAATGGGGTCTCGCATTACTTTTGGGATATCGAACAGGGCAGTCCAACAGTCATTGATATTTTTCCATCACAAGAACAACTGGAACTGAGAAAAACCAACTTCAATCCACCTAGACAGGAAGTTGAAGAGATTGGTGTTGATTACATTGCACAGACCCAACTTCCCAAGTTTGACCAAAATCCAGATTATCTTGATGAGAGAAAACGAGAGGATTTCCTAAGAAACAACAAACTCCGACTACTTCGTGACTACCAACTAAAAGCAGTCAGAGCAGTTCAAAGTGGTATTGCAGAAGGTAAAGACAGGTTCTTGTTGGAGATGGCAACAGGAACAGGAAAAACACTTACCTCTTCAGCAATCATCAAGATGTTCTTGCGTCTTTACAATGTGAAGAGAGTTCTGTTTCTCGTTGACCGCATTGAGTTAGAAAGTCAGGCACAAAAAGAGTTTGATGAAGTCCTCAAAAATGATTTCAGAACTGTGGTTTGGAAAGAAAACCAATCTGATTGGACAAAGGCAGAGATTGTCGTTTCCACTGTTCAATCATTTGTAAGTCGAAACAAATACCGAAAGGTCTTCCGTCCAGACCACTTTGACTTAGTCATTTCAGATGAAGCACACCGTTCTTTGGGTGCGAGAAGTCGTAGAGTTTTTGAATACTTCATTGGGTTCAAACTAGGACTCACCGCAACTCCGAAAGACTATCTAAAGTCTGTCGATATTGAGGATGTTTCACAGACTGACCCTAGACAGTTAGAAAAACGATTGATGTTGGATACCTACACCACTTTTGGGTGCGACAGTGGTGAACCAACATTCAGATACTCTCTAGAAGATGGTGTTAAAGATGGATACCTCATCAACCCTAAAGTGATTGATGCAAGAACAGAAATCACGACTGAACTTCTTTCTGAGCAAGGGTATGTATTTCAAGGGGTCGATGATGATGGCAACGACTTTGAGGAGACATTCACTCAGAAGGATTTTGAGAAGAAGTTCTTCTCCGATAACACTAATACTATTTTCTGCGAAACCTTTCTAAAGCACGGAATGAGAGACCCCTACACAGGGGAAATTGGTAAAACACTTGTCTTCTGTGTCTCTCAAAATCATGCAGCAAAAGTCACTCAGATTTTGAATGTTCTCGCAGATAGGGTGTTTCCGAAACAATATAGTTCTGACTTTGCAGTCCAAGTGACCTCAAGTGTCCAAGACTCGCAAAGAATGACGATTGATTTCAGAAACAACTCTCTCAACGGTCAGTCAAAAACTAACCCTCACTACCGAACATCAAAGACACGCATTTGTGTGACGGTGGGGATGATGACTACTGGTTATGACTGCACTGACATTTTGAATATCTGCATGATGCGTCCTGTTTATTCACCAAGTGAATTTATCCAGATGAAGGGTCGTGGAACTCGGAGATGTGATTTTTCACAATCTTGGATTACCAAGTCAGAGATTCCAGACCACATCGAACCTCAAAAGGAACAATTCCTTCTGTTCGATTTCTTTGGAAACTATGATTATTTTGAGAAGGACTTTGATTACGATGAAGTTCTCAAACTTCCCTCAAAACCCTCTGAACCAACAGAACCACCAGTAGACCCACCAAACATTGACGAGGTGGTTAGCAATGCACCAGACCCTCTGGCAGAGTTGAAGGAAATACTCATCTCTGACCAAGGCATGAAGATTGACAGAAATCTCTATCGGTCTTTCAAAAAGAAGGTCACGGAAGATGCAATCATCCAAGACTTGGTATCCCAACAGAACTTTGATGAGGCAGAGACATACCTCAAAGATAAGGTTCTAGATAAACCGCAAGAGTTTTTCACCATCGACAAACTCAGAAAGTCGTTGGGTTTAGACAGACGATTAACTGTTCCAGAACTTCTACTTCATGTCTTTGGTCACATTGAACACATCCCCTCTCAACGAGAGTGTTTGGATGAAGAGTTCGATAAGTTAGACAAAGCACTCAAACCAGATGATGCAATCTACGGCAGTGCGAGAGAAGTCTTTGAGGCATATGCGGTGGATGATGATTTCAGAGACATTATCGACAGCAGACGATATGCAGAACTAGGGGTGCATCCATCTGGTGATGCGTTCAGAAAACTCCCTGTGGAGTTGAAGCAGAGCATC
>Ga0070749_10002533_pt1 | contig 12269 bp, 17 predicted proteins | sample VirMetDEL_Nov_18_FD_75180 | JGI IMG/M metagenome (GOLD analysis project Ga0070749, IMG submission 75180) | Aqueous microbial communities from the Delaware River and Bay under freshwater to marine salinity gradient to study organic matter... | ecosystem: Environmental > Aquatic > Marine >...
AAGACAGTTGGGTACTAGAGTAGGGAGTGTTACAATAACAATTACATAATATGACATACGCTGAATTATTACAAAAAGTTAGAGATTATACAGAAGTCGATTCTACTGTTTTAACAGATTCTATCATTCAAGGTATGGTAAGAGATGCAGAACTTCGTATTTTTAGAGAGGTAGATGCAGATTATACAAGAGAATATGCTACTGCTAATGTAAACATAAATTCACCTTACTTAGATTTACCTAGTTCTCCTGCAACTACAGCGACCAGAACTTCTATTATTGTTAGATCAATACTAGTGTATGATTCTACTCAAAGCCCAACTACTAAGGAATATTTAGATAAGAGAGATACAAGTTTTATTTTTGAATATAACTCAACTGGAGCAACCGGGGTTCCTAAATATTATGCTAATTGGAAGGAGACTACATTGATTATGGCTCCTACACCAAATGCTCAATACAAAGTTCAATTAAGTTATATCTACTCACCTGATGAATTATCAGCTACAAATACACAGACCTATTTATCAAAAAATGCTCCCGATCTCCTATTTAATGCTGTTATGGTTAATGCGTATGAATTTTTAAAAGGCCCGATGGATATGTACAAAGTCTATTCTGACAAGTATAATATATCTATACAAAGTTTTGCGTTAGAGCAAATGGGCAGAAGACGTAGAGACGAGTATACGGATGGAGTGCCTAGGGTAAAAATTCCTGCACCTTCACCGAATAATTAAAGATTTTAATAAGGAGAAAACAACATGGCAATAGCACAAGCAGTAGCCAATTCATTTAAATCAGAGATACTTCAAGGTATCCATGATTTAGAATCAGGTGGCGACGTATTTAAATTAGGTTTGTACACATCACAAGCAACTTTAAGTTCAGCAACAACTTCATACACAACTTCAAATGAAGTAGCAGATTCTGGACAATATGTAGCTGGAGGTGGTGTATTACAATCACAACAAGTTTCACTAGCAACAGGCGGAGTCGCTATCGTTGACTTTGCAGATTTATCTTTCACAGGTGTAACATTAACTGCGAGAGGTGCTTTAATTTACAACTCAACTGAAGCTAAAAAAGCAGTTTGTGTTTTAGATTTTGGTGCTGATAAAACTGCAACTTCTGGAACATTTACAATTCAATTTCCAAACTTTACGAGTTCGTCAGCTATTTTAAGAATCGCATAATTTAACAGGGAGGCCAGATGGCAGATATTACAGTACAGGTATCGTCAGCTGGCCTTACAGCCTATGGCGCTTCATCGTGGAGCTCTTCAAGCTATGGTGGTGATAATTCAGCAAGCACTACAGTAGGATCTCCTGAAGCTTTTAATAATGATGGATGGGGAAGACTAACTTGGAACTCATTAGTTTGGGGTCAAGATTTTCAAGACATTACAGTAACTGTAACAACACCTGGTACAGGAACAGTTTGGGGTTCTGATTTTTGGGGTGATGCAGAATGGGGTCAAATATCTGGAATGGATACAGACCAAGGTTCTGCAGAATTAACTGTAAGTGTTGATGCTAACCTAACAGGAGAACAATTAAATACAACAACAGCTACCGCAGTAGCAGGAGCTAGTGCTGAAGTTGATCTTACTTCTTTAAACACAATACAAACATTTACAGGAAATGAATTTGCAGGAGAACTTGTTATTGTTCCTGTATCTTCTCCATCTCATGATGAATGGGGAACTGAATACTGGGGTTCAGGACAATGGGGCGTTGGTGATGGAGTCACTATAGCTTTAGGACAAGAAACTGTAACAGGAGATGCTAATGTTCAAGTATCTGGAGAACAGGTTAGTTTTCAAGCTGTGGGCACAGTTGAAATACCTGTTGTTATAGAAAATGGTTTAGAGTTACAATCTGCACAAGGAAATGCGTTTGGTGGAGAATTAGTAGAAGTTCAAGTAACAACAGCTTCAGCTGCACCGTATGGTTATGGAGAGTTTGGCTCAGGACAATGGGGACAAGGAGTTGGAACTGATATTGGTATAGGTGGTGAAGAAGTAGCTGTACCTAGTGTTGAAGTACCTGTTAATAATACAAATTTAACAATTTCTACGGAAGTAGATCCAAGAGATAGTGTAACAGTTACAGGAACAGCTAATATATCACCTACAGGGTTGGAATTAACTTCACTGTTAGGAAATGAGGATGCAATACCAAACACAATAGCTTCTCCTACAGGTATCGAAATTTCCTTTATTCTACAAGGTGTTGTAGCAGGAGCTTCTGCTGAAGTTGACCCTACAGGAGTGACAATGACACCAACTACTGGTACAATTGGTTTAAACGCATGGGAATTAGTTGACCCTGGAACACCTCCAACTTGGACGGTTGTTGACAAGGCTGCTTAATGCAAATAAAATTATAATATTTAATAAAGGATAAAAATTATGGCATCAAGTTATTCAACAGATTTAAAACTAGAGCTTATGGTAACAGGGGAAAACTCTGGTACATGGGGCGATAAAACAAATACAAATTTAAATTTAGTACAACAAGCAATTGCAGGTTACGAAGCAGTATCTATTGCAGGTGGAGCACAGACTACAGCTCTTGCAATGACAAATGCAACACTTTCAAATGCTAGGAATGCTGTTATTAAATTAACAGGTACTATTACAGGAAATCAAATTGTAACTATTCCAGATGGAATAGAAAAAACATATGTTGTTGAAAATGGAACTTCTGGAGCTTTTACAGTAGAATTTAAAACTGTTTCTGGAACAGGACCAACTTTCGCTACAACTGACAAAGGAACAAAAGTTTTATATTCTGACGGTACTAATATCATTGATGTGTTTAGTAAGATGTCACAAATCAATGTTGTAAATCAGAATGAAGTAAGATTTGAAGATGCGTCTGGTGGAGAATATGTAGGACTTAAAGCTCCATCTACTGTATCATCAAGTGTATCTTTTGCATTACCAGGAGCAGATGGCTCAAGTGGTAATGGAATAACAACAGACGGATCTGGAAATTTAAGTTTCACAGATGTTGCGTCAACAGGTAAGGCTATTGCAATGTCTTTAGTCTTTGGTTAAAATTAATATAAGGAGTAAAAAACAATGGCCGCACCAAATCTAGTAAACGTAAGTACAATTACTGCTAAATCATTACAAGCAGCTTTAGATACTACTTTAACAACTGAAATTCTTGCTAACGCAGCAGCTTCAGGTAAAGTATATAAAATAAACAATATTATTATTTCAAATATCGATGGTACAAACTCAGCTGACGCTTCAGTGTTTATCACTAAGTCAGGTGGTTCACCTATTGCAATTGCAAGTACAATCGCTGTTCCAGCTGATTCTACTTTAGTAGCTGTAGATAAAAACACTTCTCTATATCTTGAAGAAGGAGATAATATTGAAGCAGGAGCTAGTGCAGACGGAGATTTAGTAATTACAATAAATTACGAAGAATTAAGCTAATAAGGAGGTCATTTAAGCTATGGCTTACTTTGCAGAGTTAGATTCTGAAAATATAGTAATCAAAGTTGAAATCGTTGATGATTCACTTGTTCAAGGAACTTGGGCTGAGAATGAAGCGTGGTGCGAGGCTAACTTAACTCATTCTGCGAACGGTGTTGCATGGAAACAAACTTTCATGGATTCAACAACTAGAGGTATTTACGCAAACGGCGATAACATAATTTATAGAAGTGCTGACTGGGAAGGTCATGCAACTGCAGATAAATTTGTTCAAAATCTACCTCAAGCATGGGCAAGTGTTATGAAACTAAGCCCTACAAACTACTTTGTTCCTATAATTGACGAACCTACGGTAGATGATCAAGGAAGATCAATTCCATATGATCCTAATAATTTTCCAGAAGATGCTTTAGCTTGGGGGTTTGAGCCTGATAATAATAGATGGGCAGGTTCAAGATCTATTGACGGAACTATTGTGCATAAGTATTATGACCCTAACACACAAACATGGATTAACGTATAGGAGTAATTAATGTCTACAAATTTTTTAACACCAGGATTTAATAAAGCAGGTCAAAATAATTTAGATAACCAAGGTGGTGTTGTAGGTCCTGAAAATGATCCAGTTATTAATGATTTAATTACAATTTTTACTTCACCAGGAACTTTTAACCCAACTCTAGGTAATGCAACTGTATTAGTTATCGGTGGTGGTGGCGGAGCTGCAAACAGAGGCGGAGGAGCTGGAGCTGGAGGTGCAAGATTAGCAGTAAATCATCCTTTACCAGGTTCACCTGTACCTGTTTCAATCGGAGCAGGAGGAGCTGGAGATGGACCTTTTCCTTGGTCTAATGGTTCTGGATCAGGTTCTTCTTTTGGAGCTGCCTCTCCTATATCTACAACAGGTGGTGGAAGAGGAGGAAACAGACCTTACCCACCAGCACAAAATAGTAGTCCAAGAAAAGATGGTACACCTGGAGGATCAGGTGGCGGTGGAGCTAGACAATTCTCAAGTTCACCAGGTACAAGTGGTGGATCTGGAGTAGGCGGAGAAGGAAATCCAGGCGGTAATGGAACAGTTGACTGGGGCGGTTACTCAGGATCAGGCGGTGGTTACAGTGCAGCAGGCGGTGGACCAGGACCAGGAGGCGATGGTTTAAATGTTACACCGTATTTTCCAGGACAAACTTTTGGTAAATTAGAACCAGACGGTAATTATTGGGTTGCTGGAGGAGGTGTTAGTTCTACAGGTGGTGGTGCTGGCGGTAACGGCGGCGGAGACATCGGTGAAGCTGGAACACCAGGTTCTGGTGGCGGTGGTGGAAGTTCGTACGGATCTGATGGAGGAGCGGGTGGCCCTGGAGGTGTTTATATTAATGAACCTCAAGCGGGACCTTCTAGATCATCTGGAGTTTGGACACTTAAAGCTCAATACACAGCAAGAATCGGCGGAAACTGGCCAAGTTAATCTAGACTTTTAAGTCACATTTAGTTATACAATAACCAATGAATTTGGAGTATCAATATTGGTGGTTTGATGGAGTATTGCCAAAAAGATTTTGTGATCTTGTATTAGCATCAGGTTTAGGTGTAGAAAGACATAAAGCTTATATTGGTAATATGGGTGATAAAGCAGGAACTCATACACAAGAAGAAATAGAGGCTCTTCATAAAAAAAGACACTCAGATATAGCTTGGTTAAATCAACAATGGATTTATAGAATGATCCATCCTTTTGTAGAAATAGCTAATGAAAACGCTGGTTGGAATTTTGAATGGGATTGGACAGAATCTGCACAATTTACAGAATATAAACCAGGTCAGTTTTATGGTTGGCATCAAGATTGTTTAAATAAAGTATATGGTGACGATAAAGATAAAAGTTATAATGGCAAAATGAGAAAACTATCTTGTAGTATTTTATTAAATAATCCTGAAGAATACGAAGGTGGAGATTTACAGTTTAAACTATTGACTGCTAAAGATGGGGAAAAAATGGTGATGACTGCAAATGAAGCTAGAAAAAAAGGTTCTATAATTGTTTTTCCGTCTTTTAATTGGCATCAAGTTACACCTGTAACAAGAGGAGTTAGATATTCTTTAGTGACATGGCATTTAGGTCAGCCATGGAAATAATAGATAATTTTTATAATGCAGAACAGTTTAATAAGATAAGTTATTTTATAGATAATCTTACATATACAAAAACTTATCAACCTTCAGAAGCAATAGGTAATACAGAAGATAAGTATCCTTGTTATGAAACTGAAATATTAAAACCTAATAATTATATATTTCAAAGTTTAGTTGAGTCTTTTAAGTCACATAAAAATATTAAAGTAAAGATGTTAAAAACCTATATTAGAAAAACATATTTACAAGAGTTAAAAAACTCAAACATTTTTAAAGAAGGACTTAATCCACATCAAGATAAAAAATGTGATTTAGCTGGTGTAGTTTATCTAAACACAAACAATATTGATGACGGTACAATTATTTATGAAAATGAATCAATAAATAATCCTTCTGTTATTGTTGGCTCTAAAATAAATAGATGTTTATTCTATAAAAACAATATTTGGCATCAACCAAGTTTAAAGCAAACCTCAGATGTTAGAATAATTCAACCTTTCTTTTTAGATTATGATTAAAATTGTAGATGATTTTTTAGATTTTTCACAAGATTATTATCAATTATGTAAACAATTAAAATACTACAATAAAGATGATTTTGAAAAGGTAACTGGTAAATTTAATAATTTTCCAGGATATAGAACTAATTATTTAGATAAAGATTATCCTTTTTTATATTATGCAGTACTAGCTAATATAAAAAATAAATTTGAACTTGATTTAAGTAAATATAGAAAAATTTGTGGTCATGCTCAAATGCGTTTAGATGATAGCCAAGATTGGATTCATAGAGATTTTGGAGATACTGTTTTAATATATTTATCTCCTACAAATGAAAAATCAGGTACAGCTTTTTATGAAATTATAGGAGATGATGGAAATGAGTTTGAATATAGGCAAACAGCTATGGTTAATTTTATTCATAATAGAGGAGTATTTTTTAATGAAGGTACTCAGCATATGGCAATAAACAACCATGGAACAGATCCAGAAAATGCAAGATTGACTTTAACCTATTTTTTACATTATAAGCTTTAAGGAGATACAATGAAAAAGAAACTATATTATTTAGCGGGACTTCCAAGAACAGGAAATACTTTATTAGGCTCTATTTTAAATCAAAACCCTAAAATAAAAGTAAGTCCTAATAGTTTATTGTGTGAATTAGTATGGAGAATTTATAGTATAAAAGACAGTAAACTTTTTTTAAATATACCAGATCATAAAACAGTAGATAACCTTATAACTAAAATGTTTGAGCATTATTATGATAATACTGATGCAGAATTTATATTTGAAAGAGGTCCTTGGGGTATACCTAAGAACCTAGAGATATTAAAAAAATACTTTGAACCTAATCCTAAATTTTTGATATTAAACAGACCAATAGTAGAAGTTTTAGCTTCCTTTTTAAGAGTTAAGAAAGCAGGGGATAATCAGCAAATTGTAAAAAATTTAATGGATGATAAAACAGGAAAGTTAAAACAAGACATTATTTCTGCAAGAAATATTGTTAAAACAGAACAAAGTTTTTTAAAAATAGAATATAATGATTTAGTTAACGATATTAAGAAAACTATTGAAGAGATATATAAATTTTTTGACTTACCTAAATTTGAACACAAGTATACTAACTTAGAACAACTATCTTATAATAATGTAGCTTATGATGATAGTATAATGGAGTTTGATTTACATACAATTCGTACAAATAAAATAGAAAAAATTAATTTAAATCTTGAAGATTATTTTAATAAAGAAGTATTAGAAAAACTGAAAGATTATAACATATATGAATAATTTTCAGAAAAATAAATTTGATGTATTGAAAAACGTATTGAGACAAGATTACTGCAACTTGTTTAGTGAGTACTTTAAGAATAAAGCTCAAACATACGACACTATGTTAAAGTATACTTTTGTTTCTCAATACCATGATGAGTTCGGAACTAGATTTGATAAACAAGTACCAGGTGCTTATTCATGTTATGGAGATATAATGATGGAAATGCTATTAGTTAATATGCATTCGATTATGGAAGAAAGAACAGGTTTAAAACTAAAACCAAATTACTCTTATGCAAGAATATATGAAAAAGGACACGATCTTAAAAAACATAAGGATCGACTATCTTGTGAAATATCAACTACTTTAAATTTAGGTGGAGACCCTTGGCCAATATACGTAGAGCCTGATTCAAGATTAGGTACTTTTGATCAACAAGGTGATTATATGCAATCAAATTCTAGAGGTTTAAAAATTGATTTAAATCAAGGAGACATGTTAATTTATAGAGGTTGTGAGCTAGAACATTGGCGAGAACCTTTTCAAGGTAATGAATGTATTCAAGTGTTTTTACATTATAACGATGTAAATAATAAAGAAGGTAATATTTATGATGGTAGACCTCATTTAGGACTTCCTGCCTGGTTTAATAAAAATGGTTAAAGTAGTTGATGAATTTTTACCTAATATTTTTTACAAGAATCTAAAAAGTTTGTTAAATCAAGGAAACAGCTTTCCTTGGTTTTGGGATTTTAGAACAGCCTCAGATAATAAAGGAAATGCTTTAGATAACAATTTTATGTTTACACATACATTATTTAAAGATGGATTTAAGTCACATTTTTTTGAAGCTTTTTATCCTTTTGTTTATTTTCTAAATAAACATATTCCTATTAAAGAATTAATTCGTATGAAATTAAATCTATATACTAATCAAAACAAAAAAATAATCCATGCAAAACATAATGATAGCACAGATGCTAATGGAATAGCAGTAGATGGGTTAAATGTAACAATTTTTAATTTTAATACCTGTAACGGAGGAACTATTATTAATAATGAAGAATATTTATCTAAAGAAAACCAAGCGATAATATTTGATAATAAGATTATGCATCAAGGGTTTACTCAAACAGATAACACAAGAAGAATAGTATTAAATATTGTTACTCGATGAATGATAAAGACTACAAAATATTTCCTACTTTAGTTCGACAGGTAGACGACTTTATAAGTCAACAAGAATGTAAAGTTATTCAACAAGAAATACTACAACATTCTTTAAAAGATAAACATAATTTATTAACTGGTGATTCTGTATCAAGTCATCTAAAAAGTAATATATTAGATATACTATCTATAGACCTTAATGAAAGAATTAAAGAGGTAGCAAAAAGATATACTGAATACTCTGGTTTACACAATAAAAACAATATAACTACTTCTTGGTTTAATATACAAAAAAAAGACTCTGTTTTATTAGAACATACACATCCTAATTCTGTATTATCAGGTGTTATTTATACCAATGTTGATGAAAACAGTAGTGCTTTATATTTTTACAATCCTAATCCATTTATTACTTTTATGGAAAATGAAAGAGATAAAGACTTTTCTTTTGAATGGTTTTATATTAAACCTAAGTTATGTTCTTTATTAATATTTCCAAGTTGGTTAAGACACGGATCTAATAGAATAAAAAATCAAACAGAAGATAGAACAGTTATAAGTTTTAATATTAGATGACCGATAAAATTATTACATATTTCCCTCAAGCTTTTTATATAGCTGAAGACGTATTAGCTAATTCATATCTAAATGACTTACAACAACATGCAAAAAGAATACAATCTAATATTAATAGTGGTGGGGAAAACTGGATTTTAAGACCTTATAATACTTTAGATACTTATGATTTAAAAACAGATTCTGTGTTTAATGTGTTTTTAAATACTGTTGAAGATAAAGTATTTGAATTTAATAAGGCTCATAATTCTGACTATAGATACAAAACAAAAGATGCGTGGTTAAATATATATAATAAAGGTGATGAGCAAGAATATCATTGTCATGCAGGGCATACGTATAGTGCTGTTTTCTTTCTTAAATCAAATAAAGATTGTGCAAAAATCATCTTTGAAAACCCTACAGAACCTGACATGATGCCTATAAAAAATTTAAAGGAATTAAATAGTTTAAGTTTTAAACGATGCTATTTTAACCCTATAGAAAATAGTTTATTAATCTTTCGATCTTATATGAGACATATGGTGGAAAAACAAAAAACAGATTTTGAAAGAATAACAATAGCTATAAATTTATGAAGATTCTTATATTTGGATTACCTGGATCAGGTAAAACTACCTTTGCTAAACAATTAACTAAAGACACAGAGATACCTCATTTCAATGCGGATGAAATTAGAGGATTATTTAAAGACTGGGATTTTACTGAACGTGGACGATTAAGACAAGCTATACGAATGGAAGACTTGTGTCAGATTGCAGCTAAAACCTGTGTTGTAGATTTTATATGTCCTTTTAATCTTTATAGAAAAAACTATGATTTAAAAGTTTGGATGAATACAATTAAATCTGGAAGATTTGAGGATACTAATAAGCTATTTGAAATACCTGATCAAGTTGATTACGAAGTTAATAACTTTGATTATAACCACATCATAAAGGAGATCCATGATCGATTGGGATAAACCTACCGCGTTAATGTTAGGAAGGTGGCAACCTTGGCACAAAGGTCATCAAGAATTATTTAAGAAGTCATTAGAAAAGACAGGACAAGTTATTATTATGGTTAGATCAATGCCTATATCAGAAAACAACCCATATGATTTTGAAAAGGTAAAGGAGAAAATTAAATATGCTTTGAGAGAATACAGAGGTAAATTTGAAGTAATTCAAGCTCCTAATATTACAAATATTTGTTATGGAAGAGATGTTGGTTATAAAATAGAACAGATAGAATTACCTAAAGAAATCCAAGCTATTTCAGCAACTAAAATAAGATCTCAATCTTTATAGATATGTGCTTATGGTGTATAATTCAAATATGCCATTAACAAAAGTAAATTTTGCACCAGGATTTAATAAACAAGCATCAGACTCAGGAGCCGAAAACCAATGGGTAGATGGTGACTATGTTCGTTTTAGATATGGTATGCCTGAAAAAATAGGTGGTTGGCAAGAAATTAAGGATAAAAAACTTGTTGGTGCAACTAGAGAATTACATAGTTGGTCAGATTTAGATGGTCGTAGATACCTAGCTATCGGAACTAATAAAATATTATACATTTATAACGGTGATGATTATTATGATATAACTCCTTTAGACAGTTCACTTGCAAGGACTAGTTGTAACATAACCACGACTACTGGATCACAAACCGTAACTGTGACAACACCAAGCCCCCATAATCTTGAACCTGGTGATATTTTAACTTTTGAAAATGCAGGATCTTTTACATCTCCAGATACTGATTATGTGGCTGCAGATTTTGATGATGTTTTATTTCAAGTACAATTAGCACCAACAACTACTACGTTTACAATCTTGATGTCATCGGCAGAAACAGGTACGGGAGCTACTAATGATGGTACCTTAGATAGTTTACCATATTATAAAATAGGTCCTTTGTTACAAGCTTTTGGTTATGGTTGGGGTACAGCTTTATGGGGAGGATCTACATGGGGAACTCCTAGAGCAACTTCAAGCGCTGTTTTAGATCCGGGTAGTTGGTCTTTTGATAATTATGGTGAATTGTTAATTGCAACCATTAAAAATGGTGCTACATTTAGTTGGGATCCTAACGATGGAGCTGGTATAGCTACAAGAGCTCAAATTTTAGCTGGAGCTCCAACAAAGTCATTAATGAGTATAGTATCGGACAGAGATAGACATTTAATTATTTTAGGAACAGAAACAAGTATAGGTTCACCTAGTACACAAGATAAAATGTTTATAAGATTCTCGGATCAAGAATCCTTAACTGATTATACGGCAACTTCTGTAAATACTGCAGGATCTTTTAGAATAGATAGTGGTACTAAAATTGTAGGGGCAGCTAAAGCAAAAGATTACATTTTAATCCTTACAGATACTTCAGCGTATTTAATGCAGTTTGTAGGACCACCTTTTACATTTAGTATTAGACAAGTTGGTTCCAATTGTGGATGTGTTGGTCAACATTCAATTGTTTATGCAAACGGTGCAGTTTATTGGATAGGAAACTCTGGTGGATTTTTTATGTTTGATGGTACAGTTAAAAACTTAAATTCTTTAGTTGAAGATTTTGTTTTTACTACAAATGACGGTGCTCCTGGATTTAACTTTTCTTCTGGAAGTGAATTAACATATGCTTCATTTAATAGTTTATATTCTGAAATATATTGGTTTTATGCTGCCTCAACATCAAATTATGTAAACCGATGCGTAGTTTATAATTATGAAGAAGGAAGTTGGTATACTAATACTTTAGGAAGAACTGCTTATACTGAGTCAAAAGTATTTAGTGATCCTATAGCAACTAAATTTGATCTTTCTGTAGCTCCAACTTCGCCAATTATACAAGGAGTTTCTAATGGTGCTACTTATGTTTTTAACCATGAGGTAGGTCAAAATGAAGTTATGGCTAATGGAACTATAAACGCAATACCTGCATACATACAATCAGGTGATTTTGATTTAGATGCCGATGGAGATGGACAATATTTTATTAAAATAAGAAGATTTATACCAGATTTTAAATATTTAAATGGAAATGCAAAGATAACTATATTATTAAGAAGATATCCTGCTGATACTCAAACAAGTTCTACATTAGGGCCATTTACTATTAATTCATCAACAGATAAAATAGATACTAGAGCTAGAAGTAGATTA
>Ga0070749_10002534_pt1 | contig 12268 bp, 30 predicted proteins | sample VirMetDEL_Nov_18_FD_75180 | JGI IMG/M metagenome (GOLD analysis project Ga0070749, IMG submission 75180) | Aqueous microbial communities from the Delaware River and Bay under freshwater to marine salinity gradient to study organic matter... | ecosystem: Environmental > Aquatic > Marine >...
AAAACTATAAAGATCCAAAGCGTAGGCTGACTTCTGCTCTTGATGCTGCTATTTTATATAGCCCACATTGTTTATATCCAATTGACTTTTTAAGTAGGTAGGAGTAGAATATATATATGAATCATATTCACGAAGAAGACTTGTCTCCAGATGAGCAAGAGTTTGGTATCTGGCTTGAAAATGGTATTGATAGAGGTTGGGTATCTGGTCCATATTGTGCCACACACGATGGCGGTATGGAATACATGAGTGAAGAAGAAGTAGAAGAGTGGGAAGCAGGAAGCGACCCATGCCAACATGTAGTAAGAATAATGATATAAGGAGAAAAAATGAAAAAAATCGCAGTGGGAATTGTTGCAATTCTTGGTCTATCGTTTTTGCAAACGGTACCAGCAAAGGCAACAGGAGAAACAGTCGTTATTGTAGATACTATGGTTGATTCTGCACGTCCAGAATTAAAAAATAATATCGTACATGAAGTTTGTATAACAGAGAGCAGATTCTGCTCTGGCAGACTAATGCAAGCAGAAGGAGCTGGTGTTGCATCTGCACCTTCTAGCATTATTTATAAGAATAGCCAATTACGGCACGGTACAGATCTAGCCTTAACTGTTACTAAGGTAGATCCAAATGCTCGCATTATCTTTATTAGAACAACAGGAACAGATGATCGTGGAAGAACTTCTGTAGTTTCTAATATGAAATTCTTTGTAAAGCCATTTGATTGGATTGCACAGAACAAAGATAAATATAATATTGTATCTGTGGTATTCTCAATGGGTGCAAAAAATAGATCTGACTCATGCTCATATAAGAGAACAGATCAACCACTTGTTGATTCTATAAAGCAATTAACAAGCATGGGAGTAGCGGTAATGGCTGGTACTGGAAATGATGGCAAGTCAAATTCAGTTATGTTCCCAGCATGTATTACTGATACAGTTTCTGTTAGTGGAACTCCAGATTGGTCCGAAGGAATCTATCCTGGATTTAATAGAAATGCTGATACAGATTTTTATGCAGTAGGATTTTGGAACCTTCCTACTGGCAGGGTAGTTGGAACATCCTTGTCTAATGCTGCACTTGCTGCATATTGGACAAAGAACTATAAAGGATCTTTCCAATCAACATATGACTATTTAAAGTCAATTGCAAAACCTATTTCTGGTTTATCAACAAATTCATTCGTTGATATAAATAAGTAATAGGATTTGGGGATTAGCTCAGCAGGCAGAGCGGGAAGCTGTTAACTTCTAGGTCGCAAGTTCGATCCTTGCATCCCCAGCAATTGGCCCATTAGCTCAGTTGGTTAGAGCGCTACCCTGTCACGGTAGAGGTCGACAGTTCAAGTCTGTTATGGGTCGCAATGGCTCTATCGTCTAGTGGTTAGGACGCCAGATTTTCAATCTGGTAACGTGAGTTCGATTCTCACTAGAGCTGCGCCTCCCTAGCTCAGTGGTAGAGCATCCGCCTTGTAAGCGGAAGGTCGTCAGTTCAATCCTGACGGGGGGCTCTGTGATATAATATATTTGTACCTGCCATTCGGGGGTACATAAATGAAACTCGCTGAAAAGGAGAATAAAATGGTAAGTTCATTTGCATGGGATCTATTCAAGGATCCTTTTTTTATTGGCTTCAATCGTGAGATGGAGCGTTTAAGTAATGTACAGTTGGCTTCACGCCAAGTATCTTATCCACCATATGATCTAGTAAAAATTGATGATGATAGTTTTAAACTTTCATTAGCAGTTGCTGGATTTTCAAAGGATACTCTTTCAGTTACCGTTGATAACTCAACACTAATTATAAAGGGCGATAACAATCTAGATTCTGAAGAGGACAACTCTGAAGTTCTACATAAGGGTATTGCTTCTCGTAAATTCACAAGAACCTTTGCTCTTGGAGAATATATGGAGATTACTGGTGCTGAAATTAAAGATGGTATGCTTCATATCGATATTGAGCGTATTGTTCCAGAAGATAAGAAGCCAAAAGAGATATCAATTAAATCTGCTAAGAAGTAAAGCAGTATAATAGAATCCCCGCATGGGCCTTGGGATGGAATAGTTACCTATCTTATAATCCGTGGCGTTAGTGCTTGGATCCCCATGCGGGGCTTTAAATAAATATTGATATAATAATAATTGCTATGACTGAAAAAGAACTAGCATATAAAACAAAGCAGCAATATAAAAAAAGACTTGCTGATATAAAACAAGCAAGTGGGTGCGTTGATTGCGGAGAAAAAAATCATATAGTTCTTGATTTTGATCATATAAAAGACAAAAAGTATAATGTTTCAAGAATGATACATGATGGATTTTCATGGAAAGCAATTATGCGTGAAATAGAAAAATGTGAAATAGTATGTGCCAACTGTCATAGAATACGCACTCATGATAGATTGACAACTAAAACTGCATAGGATATAATTAATACATGCCAACATATGAATATAAATGTATTGCTTGCAATACTATAATAGAATTTCAGAGAGGTTTTGGAGAAGACAGAGGACCCTCTTGCTGTGGATCAGTCATGCAGAGAGTTTGGTCATCTCCAGGAGTCTTATTTAATGGATCAGGATTTTATTCAACCGATAATAGAAAGTAGATGTATAATAAAACTATGGCACGTCCTATATTAAAAGAAGAAGAGCAAGAACAAGAAAAAAGCCTAACAGATTCTCTTAGGGTCATAGATAGATGTGATAGGTGTGGAGCGCAAGCTTTCGTAATGATTAAGGGGTCTACTGGAGATTTGTTATTCTGTGGACATCATTATGATAAAATAATGAATAATCCAGACTCTTATACAAAAATGATGGCATTTATGCTAGAAATTGTAGATGAAAGACATAAATTAATTCAAAATAAATTGGTGGGAAGTCATAATTAGAATGAAAACTGTATATTATTTTACGGCTGATTGGTGCCAGCCTTGTAAAAGAACACGCCCAATAGTAGAAGAATTAAATCGTGAACAGGCAATTGCGGGGTTTCAAATAATTGATGTTGATGATAATTCTGATCTTGCAGCTTCTTTTGATGTAAAGTCTATTCCAACATTTATTCGTTTTAATAATGGAGTTGAAACTGGAAGAATAACTGGGGCACAAACAAAAGAAAGTTTGGAAGAATTTATAAATGGATGAAGAAAATAAAATTATTGATCAACTCATATTAAAGGGTGCCGTAGAGTTTGCTGGTGTGTCCGAAACAGGGGAGCCACTATATAATTTTACTGAAAAATTACAACAGGTTATGCCAGAGTTGTATAGGGAGCATCTTAATTTTGTAAATTCCAAGCTAATGGCACTTTGGGAAAAGGGCTTTATAGACATGGACTTGCTTCAGGATAGCCCAATTGTAAGGCTAACTGATAAAGCATTCCAGGATCAAGAGGTTTTTCAGCTACCCGAAGAAGACCAATTTTCATTAAATGAGATCAAGCGCATTCTAACTAAATAATGTTCTGATATAATGTTAGTATGCCATATCGTGTAGGTGCCAAAGGTTCATACGGTTGTTCTGGATACCCCGCTCTTAAAGTGGGTACCAATGAAGTTATGGGCTGCCATAAAACACGTGCACAGGCTGCTGCACAAATTTATGCAATAAATCGTTCTGAAGGCAATATTGGAAAAAATATGCATGAAATAAAAGAGGGCGATTTTGTCATGGGTACAACAAGTGAAGGAATGATTCATGGCATGGTGGAACATATAATGTGGGAGGGCGGAACTCTTGGAACTCCTGGAACTCAATATGCTCTTGAATCAATGCCACCAGAAAATCCAGCAATGTCTGTAAGAATTTACAAAGAAGAAGATAGCGGTTGGAAACCAACTGCCTATAGTATTGGAATGATGTATGCAGATGCCGAAAAAATAGATATTGAAAATCATTCGATGGACGCAGAAGAAACAATGACTGAAAATGAGGATGACATTATGGACAAAGCTAAGAAACCAAATTATGGAGATATGATTAAGCCACGTCGTGGTGGATCAGAGCCATCTAATGCAAGACTTTATGCACAAATTATTCGTGAAGCAAAAGATAAGTTTGATGTTTACCCATCAGCAGTAGCAAATGCTTGGGTAGTTCAGGAGTATAAGCGTCGTGGTGGAACATATAAGTCTTATCATAAAGAAGATAAAGAAAAAGAAGTTAGCAAAGGTATGTGGGGCGGATCCTTATTTGATTTGAACGGATTTCAAAAATAATGTCTTCTGGAAAATATAAAACACATCATGGATTCAATCCAGTACAAATAAAGGATGGAATGATTGTCCGTCTTCGTAAAGATGGAACAGTAAAAGCAATACTAGGAAAATATGGGGAGTATGGTAAAAATGTCAAGAAGTAAAATTGTTCAACCATCAGATCTACACAAAGCAGAAACATACGCTCCAACTGAGGGCATGAAATCAGCAGCACGTCGTGCAATTCGCTGGAAAGAAGAAGGTAAGGCAAAGGGTGCTGGCACTGCAGTAGGATGGACTCGTGCTGGACAGTTGGCTAGGGGAGAAAACTTGAGCCTTGATACAGTAAAAAGAATGTATTCATTTTTCTCTCGCCATGAAGTAGATAAAAAAGGAAAAGATTTTTATAATACATCAAACCCATCTAATGGAAGAATTATGTGGGATGCTTGGGGTGGAGATGCAGGATTTTCTTGGTCACGGAAAATAGTAGAACGTGCCAAAAGAATGGACAAGGAAGTGTTTTCTGGATTTGGCAAGGATCAAACCAAATCTGTGTCTTTTAATTCTGTATTTAAAAACTAATATACCTTGACTTAGTTAGCTCAAATTGCTATAATAAGTAGGTGAGGTATAAAAAATGTCAATAATAGAAATTTCTGTTTTTTTGGTGTTGACTTTTGCCTCTTCTTTAGCTATAATTAGATATAGCAAAAATCTTAGATCAAAGGGGGTAGGTTCAGTAATGAAAAGCCAAAGTGTTATTCATTCTAAAACAAGGTTATACGCAGAACCTATCAAACAAAAGCCCAAGCGTCATTCTCAATCTAGAAATTATGTTTCAGAAAGAATGATAAAGATAATTGCTATTGATGGAAAAGCTTATTGGGTAAAGGATAATGTTTTTTATACCGCAGAAATACAAGATGGTGCAGTAAATCATGATACAACTAAAGAGGTAGACACAATAAACATGTCTAAAGATGATTTAGACAAGATGTTGTTTATTATGGATAGCATAAAGGAAGAAGAATAATGATTGTAGTAGTTCAGGGCAGTAAAGATTTTGATGACTATCAAGTATTTCTTCGTGCCATGGGTGTTGCAATGTCGGGCATGAGTAAAGAAGATGCAGAATTTTATATCTACTCAGTAGGTCCAGCAAGAATAAACTCTATGGTTTCAGAATTTTGCAACTTATCAGAGCGTGGGATGAAAGCAAGAGGAATGAAGATAAAGCACTACAAGGCTCCTCCTGAGTGGGTAAAAGAAAATATGGAATACGTAAATTACTTTGCCTTTTTAAGTAAACCTAAGCAATCAACTTCACAATTGGTTGCTGAAGCAGAGCTAAAAGGAATTGAAGTAGGAATTTTTAGATACTAAAAGGATAATAATGATTATAACAAATTTAGAAAAAATGGAAAAAATTGTTGCTCGTAACAATAATCTATCTTGGATTGGATGGGATGTTGTTGATCGTAAACGATCTGAGGGAGCACGTACAGCCGTTAATGGGGTAAGGGTAAATGGAGTATGGTATCTTCAGCGAATTTATCCAGTAACTCCTAATGGATGGGATATTCCAAATAAGTATAGGGGATAGGCATGAAGCAACATCTTTGGAAAGATGAATCTGCCTGTCTTGGTTTAGATACAAACGCTTTTTTTGATAAATATGAAGAAGATGCTGATAGTAGGCATTTAGTAGACTCTTTATGTAGATCTTGCCCAGTAGCAAAAACATGTTTTGCTGTAGGTGTATCTGGAAAAGAATGGGGAGTTTGGGGCGGTATTTATCTAGAAGGCGGAGAAATATCAAGAGAATTTAACATGCATAAAGATAAAAAACAATGGGGTGAAACATGGAAAGTTTTGACAACAGAGACCAAGTAGAAAAGTTTAAAGACATATGCTCTATTTTGGCAGAGCTTTGGCTAAACTATAAAGATGAAAAAGAGTTCTCTGATTTCATACAATACAGTGATTTAGGTTTGCCATTAGCATTTATGCTTGACTCTTCGATTGTTGATCCAACAGATGAAGCAGTCAAATATGTTATGGAAACTTGGGACTTATTTTTACTTGCGCTAGGCGTAGAGCAAGATATTGGTTGGAAATCTTTAGAAGATTTATTTAAATATGTAGAGAATAAATCTAAGGAGTAAAATGTATACAGATGCGATGCGTAGGGCATTTCATTCTATAGTACCTCCTAAAAATTTTGGGGTAAATCTTATTGACAATGATACCTTTCTTACGATAAAATTGAGTGAAAGATCATTTCTTAATATGTCTCATGATGAAAAAATTGAGTCTATTAAATATGTTACACAACTTAAAAAAGCTTTAGAAATGGAAGGTGCAATAGTGCTAGTTACAAGGGAGCCATTACGGTAATGCAGACATTTTTACCACATGATAATATTGCTTTATGTGCAAAAGCATTAGATTCAAAACGTCTCAATAAACAAATACTAGAGGCATATCAAATATTAAAAGTTCTTTCTGGGGCATCTCCAACTGGTGGCTGGCGCAATCATCCAGCAGTTCTTATGTGGAAAGGTCACGAGTATTCTCTTCGCACATATGTGAACCTAATGATATCTGAGGCTAAATTCCGTGGTATTAAAACAGACAAGAATGAATCTAATATTGATCAGCTAGAAAAACAATATTCTGACAGATGGGGAACAAGTGTGCCAGAATGGTTTGAAGATAAAAATAAAATGATGCGTATTATTACAACACATAAAGCAAATCTATTTGATAAAGATCCTTTATTTTATGCACATTTTGGTTATGCCAAACACAGCTTATTTAATCGGCCATGCTGTTCTACATGTAAATACTATTGGGTTACCCATGATAAAAGTTAGATTTTTAGTAGTGTAGTATACTAGTATAGGAAAAGAGGTCTAGATGGAAATATTAATTATTGCCCTTTCTGTTTTTTCTGCATCCTTTTTTATTGCCTATATACATGCAGCACTCGCATTAAAAAAGACTACCACCATGCTCACTGAGCTCATGCTTCTTCATGTATCTATAAAAAGAGATTTAGGTGTATCGTCTACGGATATTCCAAATCCCGAAGAAATACATAAAGAAAATTTTATAAAGTTTTTATCAGATTCTCGTGATTGGGCATATACATATATAGAGGATGTTCAAAAAGGTTTAGAAGAGTTTATAAATAAAGTTGAACCTTCAATAAAACATTTTAATGAATATGGTGTTATTGTAGATGGATCTCCTCACTATCAAAGCATGAAAATAATCTCTGAAAACTTTGAAAAGTTAAAAAGCCTTTTACCAGAAGAAGATAATGATAGACGCTAGGGGAATTCCCACCTGTATCTGCCCTAATTGTGGAGACAACTTGTTTAGAGCATTAGTTTCTTTTGATCCAGACACCTATACCATTGGAATGTATCATTTAGACATTCAGTGTAATTCTTGTGGTGCGCTTGCAACTGCACCAACGCCCATCGACAACCCAGGGGGGCCAACAAATACAAACGAAGATGGGTTTAAATTTTAGGGGGTAAAGTGAAAGAAATATTATTATCAGTATTAACAGGTTTTGGATGTGGCGTTGTATTTGCTGCATTCAAGTTGCCAGTTCCAGCACCGCCAGTTTTTTCAGGGGTGGCAGGAATAATCGGTCTATGGGCTGGCTATGCTATACTAGTAAGAGTTCTATCCTAGGAGGAAAAAATGGAACTTAAAAAAGAACATAAGGCTCTACTTGCATCTTACACACGTTCAGTTGTAGGTGCTGCAGCAGCTCTTTATACAGCAGGCGTAACAGATCCAAAAGATCTATGGGCAGCTCTTATCGGAGCTCTAATCCCAGTAGCCGCTCGCTTTATTAATCCAAACGATGCCGCTTTTGGTCGTATTCCAGCAGCTTCTGTTGTTGAAGAAGCGCTTAAGAAAGCTAAAAAGGCACCAGCTAAAAAAGCTGATTAGTAATTAAAACAATTAAAAGGGGAATGTAAAAGTTCCCCTTTTATTTTATATAATGGTATAATAATAAAGATAGAATGGAGATTTCTATGGCAAGACCTATCGATGATTTTTCTGCTGATAATAACGCAGAAGAGCTTCACATTGAAGCTGACGTGGCACCTGAAGCACCAGTTTTAGAGGCATCAGAGCCAGTTTTAGAACCAGTTGTAGAGCCAGTTGTAGTAGAGGCTCCAGAGCCCTTAATAGAGGCTCCAGCACCTGTAGTAGAGGCTCCAGCACCTGTAGTAGAGGCTCCAGCTCCCGTGTCTGACAAATCTGGACGCATAGTTTATTCTACTCGTGAAAAAAATCTTCCAAACTTTGGTTTGATCAAAAAGGGGTATAGCAAAATTGAAACCTCTAAAGCAGAAGAACTAGTAAATAAATATGTGTTTATTAGATTTGCATCTGATTCTGAAATAAAAGATTACGCCTCACACCTTATTTAATACTTATTTTTAATTATACGGCTATGGATTTTGTATATATCTGTAGAGAAGGCGATAACGAAGAATTAAGATATTCTATTAGATCTGTTTGCAAAAATACAAAGTTTTCTAATATTTGGGTTGTAGGTGGAAAACCAGATTGGTATATTGGAAACTATTTACAGGTGTCTCAAACATCTAATAAACATAAAAATGCTAGAAATAATTTAAAAAAAATTACAGGATTCAAAGAAATTTCTAATGATTTCATTTTAATGAATGATGATTTTTTTATAATGAAACCAGTAGAAGAAATTGAATACTATCACGGTGGACCGCTAATACATAAAGTTAATACTTTTGAGCGTAATGAACCTAGATCTCCATATACCAAGCTTCTTGGGGATACCTATGACAAACTTGTTACAATGGGAATTGATAACCCCTTAGACTATGCGCTTCATGTTCCAATGAAAATGAATAGAAATAATTTATCCAAAGTCATAAAGCCTGGATTTTCAATAAGAACATTGTATGGAAATATATATAATGTTGGCGGTACTGAAATGAAAGATGTTAAGTATCACGATAAAAGAATTTGGGCTAACCAGATTGCAAAGATAACTGAAGATAATATATTTTTATCTAGTAGTGATTCTTCATTCAACAAAATGAAAAATAAACTTCAAAAAGAATTCCCTGATGCAAGTACTTATGAATTATCTTGATTTACTAAATCTAATATTTGTTGAAGATATTTTTCGTAATCTATATCAATAACCATATGTCCATCCTGTAAAGTATAGATCTTTACATCTTTGCCTATTTCAAAAAGAATTTTTCTTATTTCATTTTCTAGGCTCATGTTTTTATTATATCATTGGAGCGGATGACGAGAATCGAACTCGCACCATCAGCTTGGAAGGCTGAAGCACTACCATTATGCAACATCCGCTTAGTGGAACATGTAGGACTTGAACCTACGACGACCCGATTATGAGTCGGGGCTCTAACCAACTGAGCTAATGTTCCTAGTCTTCTAATCTTTTAAGTATATCCCAAGTTCCTGGATCTTTCAACATCCTATCTACCGCTTCCGATACTTCTTGTCTAACTGGCGGTATGGAATATTTATCATTCTTCGTAATACTATTTAATAAATTCATTATTCTTACACAGTCATCATGTCTCCACCATGTATAACAAAATAGCTTTTCATCAGACTCTATAATATTGGGGCAAGACTTATACTCTTTTATGATCTGGTCTATAATGACCTTCTGTGCCTTTTTACAGCCATTACAGGGACAGGCCCAGCTATTATTCTGCGGTGTCTGATTTGGATCCGCCACTATCTACTCTTTCATTTAGTCCCCTTGCGATATCGGCACATACCATAAATGCTTTCTTTGTTTGTCTACTCTTTGCTTTTCCATGAGTAGCCCAAACTTCATAGGTATATTCAATATCCATAGCAATCTGTTCTCTAATTTCTTTTACAGTGAAAACAATAAAATCCCAGACTTGCTTCTTCTGTTCGTCAGTTAATTCTTCTGTCCAATTTCCCATAATTATCCTTTTAAAAATACCGTGCCAAACAAATTAATGCAAGGCACGGTATGTTAATTATTTATGCCTTAATCCAAGGATCATTTCCTGGAGTAGCATTAGCCATTGCTGGCTGTTTTGCAATAGTATATGCAGTTAATCCAATTGAATCTGCACTTACTTCGTAAGAGGTTCTGTTATTTCCAGCACTATCTGTCCAATTTTCTTGATAGATAGTTCCAGTAATTATTACCTCTTGACCCTTCTTAAGAGTCTTTTTTGTTTGTTCTGCAAGAGTTTTCCATGCCTTCACAGTCCACCATGAAGTGTCACGATCTTCCCACTCGCCCTTATCATTTTTTGCTCTATCACTTGTTACAACACGAAGACGAACTCCAGTTGTTCCAATTGATTCTGGGTCAGCTCCAAGGCGACCCACTAGTGTTACTTTCGGATTCATTATGCTCTCTTTTCTACTAAGTTACGTATCCGTTTTATAAGCATACCATATGCCTATTTATTAGTCAACTATGACCAATCCTCGTTATCCCATTTAATTTTATAAAATGTTCCATATCTTTGATATAGGGGATAGGTTTTTTCAAATATAAAACTATATATCTTAGCCTGAGTATTATTTTCATACTCTTCTGCATATGACAATCTCAGTACCGCCCATCCGCTTATTTCTCCAAACAGATTAGCGATCCATCGTAATGGTGGGCGGGAGTTATCAATTCTTTCTGTTTGCCAATTTAATATATCATCTTCATGCATTTGCAATTACCCCACACAAAAATCCTATTACAAATACGGCAGCAATAATTGCCCCCGTATACCTTCTTTCAATATATTGTTTTATAACATCATTTGCAATATTGTCATCAATTTCTTCCCATTGATTATCTATATTCTTTGTATAATACTTTGGCTTATTCATTTCTTCCCCCACATAATCCAAATAGAAATATTTCCAAAATCAATAATAATTGTGCCCTTTAGTTTTGTAAAATTAAAAACTCTCCAAGGCAATTTATGAATCTTGATTCTCACTTGCCTCTAGCAACCTTTGCAGCTTGCATTCTCATGCCTACTCCATTTAATTGAGCAGATCCCCCAAGATCAATTGCCTCAATGTCTTGTGCTATCTTTTCTCTAACAGCTTTAACCACGTTGTGTGTGCCATTACAATTTTTTTCAGGATCTGTAGAAAATCCACACTTACAAGTCCCCACTATTTGTGCTCCTTCCTATGTCTATTAAGTGTATCATGAGCAAATATGCCCCATCGCACTTCAATTTCTTTTCCACAAATATTACAGATTACCACCCTATTCATATATTAATTGTATACTAGTATGGTTAGTATGTCAAGTTAGGGATTGATTTTATTTATTTGTGCCTTAGCAACCTTTAAAGCATTTCCCCGTATAGATGCATATCCATCTATCTTATTACACTTGGTAACAGCAAAAGTTAAAAAGTCTTTTAATATTTTTGCTTTCTCTCCAGTATTAACATAGGCTATTCCATAGGCAAATGTAGAAATATTATATGAGTTTTTAGTTTTGCTCAAATAATCTAGTGTCGCAGTTCCATCTGAATTAAACTTCAACCCTGACAAGAATGCAGATGCTGCACTGATTGTAGGAGCAACAAATTTACCCGCTTCATTTTCTATAAGGGCAGACTTCATATTTCTTACATAGGACACTTCGTTATAGGCAATAGAACCTGGGAGGGTAGCTTGAGTAAAAGCAACCTGTGTTGATCCATTTACTGCTTGATAGTATCCAAGAAAGTCATTTATGTTTCCTGGAAATGCTGTTGCAAATGTTTTATTTCCTGGCTTTGTCCAAATTTCTGGGGCAACTGCATTTAAATAAGATGTAAATACTTCTGATGTTCCAGAACCATCTGCTCTATAAATAACAGTAACTCTAATTTTAGGCAATTTGCCTTTGTTTAGTTTGGCAATTTCTGGGTCGTTCCACATTGTAATTTGTCCTGCAAAAATCTTTGCCAAAACTTCTTTAGATAACTTTAGCCTTATCTTATATTTCGGTAGATT
>Ga0070749_10002535_pt1 | contig 12264 bp, 19 predicted proteins | sample VirMetDEL_Nov_18_FD_75180 | JGI IMG/M metagenome (GOLD analysis project Ga0070749, IMG submission 75180) | Aqueous microbial communities from the Delaware River and Bay under freshwater to marine salinity gradient to study organic matter... | ecosystem: Environmental > Aquatic > Marine >...
GACCACGCCGTCTTGGATGTTAACAATTCCTCGCACATTCTCTGCAACAACCCACCTTGGTTGCACTTCGGTAATAACTCGAAACATTTCTGGCCAGAGATATCGATCGTCATTGGTTCCTTTTTGTTTTCCAGCAACACTGTACGGCTGGCAGGGGAAACCACCGCAGACAATATCAATTCTTCCATGTGTTTCTTCAAGATCTTTCCCTTTGAGGTTTTTAATGTCATTATATATCTTAACACCTTTCCAATGTTTTTGCAGCAACTGTTTGCAATATTCATCTACTTCACAAAATGCTACGGTTTCATACAATCCTGTGTTTTCAAATCCGAGGCTAAATCCTCCAATCCCAGAAAACAAATCAAGAATTTTTAGTTTTCTCATCGAAATATTTTATAATTTTATTTGCTGTAATAATTTTACTTTGTTGTTTCATGTAAGGCAAAATCATTTTAAGTAATTCATAAGCTTTGCTTCCACGAATATTCCACATTAATTGAGGCTTTGATAGTTTCCCGTTAACCGTGACGCGTGGCGGTCTTTCAACTAACGTACCAAGTCCAAAGGTTTGATGGAGTCGTTGTAGGATTCCGAAATCCGTATTACAAACTTCGATTCGATGCGTATGCGTTGGATAAGCAACTCCTCGACCGTTTTTCTTTAATCGACAAACGGATTCAATATAACCTTCGCCATCAATGAACCTGCAGTGTAAGCTTTATCACTTGTTTTTATTCCTTCGCTGATCATAAATCTTCCTCCATTTTAAATACTCAATTTGTTTTTTTGTAAATTTAATTTTTCCACTTTCAAGCATTGTAAAATACTTATCACTAATATACTCAGGTTCAAATAAAGAGCAATAACAAACGTAATCAAAGTCCTCACTTTTTTCAACAAACCACATGTGAGCTTCGTTTTTATAAACGATTAAAGGACGTTCGAGTCCTCGATACAATACATCTTCAAAAGCTTTTGATAAAACTGCGCGCCAAAGTTTAACTTCAGGTTGAAGTTCTTCTGGATCTTTTTCGTTTTTTAAATAATCCATTATAGCTCCTTAAAATGAGTGACCAGAGGAAGATCGATTGGTAGTTCGAAAGTGTGGAAAACTGGCCACTCATTTTTGAGATTATTTAACTAAACGCAATACCGTACTTTTGATCGTACGTTTACGTGCTCGTTTGTATTCAGAGTCCATTGTAATAAGAAATTCGATTCCTTGTTCAGGCAATCCAAAGGTGCATCCAGAATATAAACCAAACATAACCTGTTTGATTTTATCAAACTCAGTCGGGGTTGTTTTACTGGCTATAATCTCGATAGCCTCTTTCAGCTCTTTTTTAATACTCATCTATCCTCTAAATTTAATTGAAAAATTATTTGACCGCGTGATTACGCTTTGATCAATTAATACTAGAAAATAGATGAGTTGACAAGTTTTATTTTTTAGAGATCCCGTTGAGTGCTTTTTTGTACTCATCGGGTTTTTTAGCGTCATCCATCAGTTTTTTTAAGTATTTATCTACCGATAGATTTTTGTCTTTTGCCCGTCTTTCAATCTCTTTTCTGGTCATAATCGCGATTAATTCGACGGGTTTGCGTTCATCCTTAACTCCCAGTGCTTTAAGAATTTTGTAATCGTCAATTCTTACTGCGATTGACTTCCATTTGTTGATGTCCATCTTTACCTCATTTGTTAATAATAGTGGTGGCTGTAGCGCTAAAGCTGCTTTTAAAGAAGTATTTTCTTTTTTAAGTTTTTCAATTTCGTTAATAGCAAAATTCATTGCTTCTTCTACATCTTTCCACGTTGTTTCTCTTAGACTCATTAGTTATTCCTCCATTTGATCATTTGTTCTTTAATTGATTGTAAAAGAGTATCAAACATTGTTTCTAAATCACCTTTAACGAATCGATTTAATTCCATTTGATTTAAAGTTAATGTTAATTTGTTTGCATTACGATCCCATTCCACAATAAATTTTTCAGTGTCCATAGGGTCTAAATACAAAGGATCCTTCTTACTTTCAGAAGAAACAGATTGTTCCATGTTTGTTTGTGAAACTAATTTAATCTTCATATCCCATGATAATATTTTTTTTATATCTATTGTCAAGCAATAAAATAACTCGTAAGGTATTTAATGAAATTTATATTAATTCTTCATCTTTGCAGTATGATTACTGGTAAATGTATTGACCCGTACCTCCCTGGATATCAATTCACAACCCATTATGACTGTGCAATTGCAGGTTATGCCTTATCTCAAGAAAGTTTAAAAAGATTAAAAAATGATGAATATTATGGATTAGACCGCATAAACAAAGAAGAATTAGCCATTCGGTTTGAGTGCAAAAAGCTCACCAGTACATAAAGGTTGACTTTTTCTCCCATATTCATTAATCTATACATATGAAGTCTTATCTTTTTATGATTAGGTACTCTGGAAAGTACTACGAAAAGGTAGTCCAAGCCGAAAATGAAGAAGATGCTAAAAAAAGACTTACAGAAACAGTAGATCGTGGGGATCCATTTGATAAAACAGATGATGAACCAATGTATAGACCTGACTACTGTTTTGTAACTATTGAGGAGGTCAATGATGTTACAACAGTTAATATCGGAGAAACTTCAACTGGAGTCCAAGTGGGCTCAACAGGCGTTACAACAGGGTAGAGTAACAACTGATATGAAGTGGATTGATATCAAGATCAAAGAACTTAGAAATAAGATCAATGATCAGAGTGTCGAAGATGCTAAACGAGGATTATTCGACATAGCTAGTGACGAAGTAAGAGCTTAGTCATTAGTTTTTTATTTTTCTTTAAAATCATTAATTTGATCATAGGGTCGTATGCCCTTCATTAAACAATAACATTCTCCGCAATAATATTTTTTGTTTTCAGTAATTACTGAAATCTTTTTTTTGCATTGTTCACAGTTAAAACATGTCGTGGGATAAAATTTCTTCGTAATAAATTTTTCCATTTTTAAATTGTTTTACTTTGTTTAAACAAAAACTACATTCAACAATAGACTTTGTGCTATTGATTTTTTTAATTAAATTAAAATGAGTCCATTCTTCACATTTAGGACATTCACCTAAATTTAATTGTTTTCGTTTTAAATCTTCTGGCATTCACCCCAGCTCTTCCCAATTTCAACATCTACTTTTGATGGAACCTTTAATTCTGGAATGCATTTTTCCATAATCTCCTTAATCTCTGGAACGTCTTTTGCAGGTCTAACACTAAAACACAATTCATCGTGAATTTGAATTAAAGGCAAGAAACCTTTTTTATAAGCTTCAACCATTGCAACTTTAACTTGATCCGCAGCTGAACCTTGAATTAAACGGTTCAAAGCTTTATAGGTTCCTGCTCGTTTAATATTATTTTTACCAAACTTAATAACCGCTTGATCATAAGGTAAAGATTTATGTAATCCCCAAGCTTGTGGTTCCCACTGATCAAAACGACATCGACGACCTTGAATTGTTCTAATCGAACCATTGAGTTCAGCTGAGTCCATACAACGTCTTGCTAATTGTTTTACAAAAGGGACTCTTGAATTGTACTGGTTTAATAGTTCGGTCGCTTGGTCTTTATCAATACCTAACTCTCTTGCTAATTTGTTGACACCCATACCATAAAAAATACCTAAGTTAATTGTCTTTGCTTGTGTCCTAGGAATGCCTGCCATGTCTGCAACCGTTTGATGAAAGTCTGTATCTTCTTTTTCGTAAGCTTTAATTAAATCATAAGCTCCTTCAAAACCAATGCTGTAAGCATAGTGTACCACCATACGTGGCTCTTGCTGTGAATAATCAAATGAACCCCACTCAAAACCTCTGTCAGGCTTAAATAGAGCCCTTATTTTAGGACCAAAGTCTTTGTTTCTAGCAGGAATCTGTTGTAAGTTAGGATTTGAGTAACTTAGTCTACCGGATACCGTACCCCCACTGTCGGATCGTAATTGATTTATATCGGCATGAATTCTACCTTCATGAGAATATTTAAAAATAGAATCAATAAACGTACTATGAAATTTATTAATTTCTCTGGCTTCTCTAATCAATTGAGCAATTGGAGCTTCACAATTTAATAACCAGTTTGCAGTAAAGCTAGGTTCTTTTGCTTTTTCAGATAATGGATATTTAATTTTTAATTTATCAAATGCTTTAGCAATAGATCTCGCAGCCCAAAGTTCAACATCTAATCCACAAAGTTTTTTAATTTGCATTAATAACTTTTTTTCTTGTTCAACAAATGTATCTTTTAAGTTCTGTGCTTGTTCTAAATTTACACGTACACCGTGTGCTCTCATTTCGTGAATAACTTTAAAGACATCACATTCTAAATCAAAAATATCAAACAAAGATTGTTTTTCAATTTGTACTTTTAAATGTTGCCAAAGTTTTAAAGTTAATTCTGCATCTTGTTCAGCATAGTAACCAACAAATTGTGCTGGGAGTTTATACATTTCTCCTTTTGCATCAACCATCCATTCCTCTGCAATTTCTTTTAATTCTTTTTCTGCTTTGACTTCTCCTAACCAATCAAAACATAATGCATTTAACGAATAAGAAAATCTGTTTTCATCTACTAAAGCTGCAGCAATCATAGTATCAATAATCTTTCCTTGATTAATCCGTATCCCGTGAGCCCTTAACCAGCCTACGTCATACGCTGCATTATGAAATATTTTATCACAAGGGGCATTACAGATATCTTGCACCCAGTCTAAAACCATTTTCATATCCATGTTTGAACCTGCTTCATGAGCAATAGGGTAATAACCTTTAAAACCATCTGTCGCTACAGCAACTCCAATAATATTTCCATCCATAAACGGCCAACCTGGGCCACGATTTTTAATATTAGGATCCTTTGTTTCTAAATCGATCGCAACTTCTTTTGCAGATCGTAAATCTGGAAAATGAGTAGGTGTTCGCCAGTCTGATTCTCTAAATGTAAAATTAATTTGATGGCTCATAGATATGTTTTTCCTCTATTAATTTATTTATTTCTTGTTTGTTACTAAATGCGTAAAGGGCAGCATCATAATTATTTGGAAAAATTTCCCAAACAATTTTATTGTGTAGACCTTTACATTCAATATGTAAATAAATTTCCAAATAAAATACATGATTATTTATTTCTATTGTTCTTTTGACTACTGCTTTTTGCATCTTGTTTTCTAATAAAATCTTTTTCTAAATTACAAAATTGAATTATTTTATCTAATTGTTCAAAAACATCTCCTTTAGTATAAAGTCTAGATGCATATTTAATTATTGCAAATTGAGTTGCATTAAAATTATTAGCTCTTGCATACGTAAATGGTTGAATTTTAAGGTTTTTATAGTGATCACCTCCTATTTGATAATCTAATGGAAACGCTTCATTGAACTCTTTATCATTCATAATCAATCCTTTCTAATTCGTTTTTAAGCCTACATAAAGGGAAAGTAGTATCAAAGCTACTCCGTAATATATGTAAATATTTCTTTGCTCTGGTAACTCCCACATACCAAACTCTATATTCTGAACTAACTTCTTTAGAACTTTTACGATAGATTGAAGCTGCGAAACTACTTTTTTCATATAATACAATATGATCCGCTTCATCTCCTTTAATTGAATGTATGGTGTCAATAAGAATCCGTGGATCTTCATCCATGTTTGTACCATTTTTTATAACGTTTTCAAAATAAATTTTATCTTTTTCTGGAAAATTTCTGTTAAACATGTCTTGCCAGTTTTTAATTTCAGCATTTAAACCACCTTGTTCTTGTAAAAATTTTAAATCTAATAATTGTTCTTTATCAACTGAAGACCACTTTTTGGTATCCGTACTCCGATAGCCGTGTTGTATATCATTGATATAGGTGTACATGACTTGCACATCTTCTTTTAAAACACTTTCTCCATTTAATAATTTATCCCAAGCAAGAACTGCTCTATATTTATTTAAATCAAATGATTTATGTTCATTGGTATCTTTAAAATATAAACCATGTTTCTTTGCTTCTTCTTTTAACTCATAGACAATTTTATTAGTTCTACCAAGAATCATCCAAGAACCCGGTGCATCAAAAGGAATATCCATAAAACGATTATAAGTTAAAATATGTCCTTCTTCTTTCAATGGCACAAATTTTTTATGAACTCTGTTTTTAATATACGTAGAAATGTATTGTGAGTATTGGTGAATTTTTTTAGGCATTCGATGAGATTGATTTAAAATAAAATTTCGTCCTGGAAACTCTATAAAGTTTTCTACTTCAGCGCCATTCCATTCATAGATTGCTTGATCATCATCTCCTGCTAAATAAATTTTATCTGAGTTCTTAGCAATCTTATACACAAGCTTCCATTGTAAGGGAGTAAGATCCTGTGCCTCGTCTACAATTAATACTTTAAAACTAGGATCTTCTGCTTTAGCTAAATATTCTTCGATCATATCGGTAAAGTCGACTCGATGATTCTTTTTAAAATTTTCATAAGCTTCGATAATAATTTCAAATTTAGAACGATTGACTTGTTTATTTTCTTCCTTAACATATTGTTCAATTGGAGAAACTAATCTATTTCTCGCTTTATCATAAACTCGTAATGACCAGTCATTCCATACTGCTTGACCATTGTGTTTTTCATACCTAATCTTTGGCAAGTTTAATTTCTCTGCAAATTCTACCATATCTGTTTCAGGGTCAATCACTGGTTTAGATTTAAAGTTTTGTCTACAGAAACTATGTAAGGTTCTAAAATTAAAAATATCTTCTTCAGTTGCATCAACAAATTGTTTCTTAGCTCTTTCAACTGCAGTATCTACTGCTTTGTTGGTGAAGGCTAAAAAAGCAACTTGAATCGGCATTAATCCTCTTGCAAACAATCGATCTAAATGATTTAATAAAGTGGTAGTCTTTCCTGTACCCGGTGGACCAAAGATTTTAACTGTTTTCTTCTTCAAATGGTGCGCGTTCTCTTTTGAACAAAACATTACTTGTCCTTTCTATAACTGGTTCGTCCACTTTATCGGCTAGCCATACATTTTTTAATTTAAGTTTGTCGTAATATTCTTTTTTATTACATCCATGTTTTTTAAGAATATTAATAATTTCATATTTTTTTATTGTTTTATTATTTTTTCTAATAAATCTTTCAAAGGTTCTATATTTAAATACAATAGAATCTTTATTTAAAAACCACATGTCTGCTTCTACTTGTGATGGATTATCTGCTTGTTGCGTTTCTTGAGTAAATTGAATTAAAGTATCTTTAAACTCTTGTTCTGATTCTTCTGTTTCATCATAACCTTCAATGTCTTGTTGCATCTGTTTTAACTGCACTAAAAATTTTCTATAGTCTTTGTCTTTCATCTTCATCCATACAATGTCTGCTTGATCAAATAATTGTTCTGAAAGAAGTTGTTGTTGGTTTAATTGTTTTCCATTTAACTCTACCGTCATTTTTCCTAAAGTTAAAAAATATATTGGTGGATTAGTTTTTAATCTTTGAAACGAATCAATTGATGGAACATAAGAACCAGAGTCTATTCCATATTTTAGTTCCTTGCACAAAGCTGCATTACAATGTGCTTTTAAAGGCATGTCTGAACATTTATAAGAATAATCTTTTTTCTCATATTGTTTAATTAAACCTTGCACTTCAGATTTAGGCAAAGGTTCATTAAACATTTCATTCCGATCCCAAACTTCTTTTTGCCAACCTTCTGGATTTCTTTTCTTTGCTAATGTAGCGAAACCTGTTAATGCATTATTCCGATAACCGTCTTCACAATTATTTCTAATCAACGCTTGTAAGCATGGCGGAAACTGATCAAATTCATCCTCTTGATCGACAACTTTAGCTACTTCAATTGCATTAAAGTTTTCTGGTTTAATACGATACTTACTTACAAAAGCAAATAAATCATTTAATGGAACTCCAATTCCATTATCATACATTGCATAACGTGTAGTACGTGCAGCTTGTTGATATGGAATATTTAACCAGTTTCCTAAATCATTTTTATGTACCATAATTTCTCTTTGTTTAGGAAAGATCTCACAAGATGATAAACCTAGATCCGATGCAATTTCAGTAAGTTTGTCAATCATATCAGATGCAAGGATCTCTCCGTCTATATGCAAGAATAAATGAACCCCACCAGATTTCGATCGATATGGGACTAAAGGATAATTTTTATAACGAATTTTTTCTATTAAATCTTTATGATTTAAATTGTATTTATCAACATCAATACATCCCCAAGAACATTTATTGTCTTTGTTAATAGGAATGATTCCTAAATTAATTTCTCCGTTGATATGTTTTCTAAAAAGTTCTTCGGTAACAGGGCCACGCTTAGTAATCGCTTGGCCCTTAGTTTTACCGGTCTTGGAGTCTTTATCTCCATTAAGGAAATATTCTCCATAGGCAATGTCCAAGCCTTTGAAAAGGTCTATGAACTGTTGAATCATTAAAATGGCTGTTTTTCATTCGCTACGTTTTGGGAAGCTGTAGCCTCTGCTTCTTCAGATTGAACTTTAACATCGCCACCTTTTATAGTCTCATAAAATTGTTTTCCAATTTTATAAACATCGGCTGTGACATCACCATGATGATTAATCACAAAACCTGGCCAAGAATAAGTTTTATTTCTTTCCATAATAGAACTCATTTTATAAACTTGAGACCATCTAGGTAAATCAACTTTTTGACCGTTGATGTCCCTTCTCATGTTCATAATCATTGCATTCCATTGTTTGGATTTCTTGAACTGGGTTTTACTCATGTAAACAACGGCTTTCTCAGCTACCTTCATGTTTTCGTCTAATATTAAAACATAATGTTCACCATTAGCTTCTAAGACGTTTCCATTACCCAATACATCTTTCGATCCTTGTCTAGTAGTTTGATCTTTAATTGGATGATCGGATGGATATTCAGCTACAGGACCAGCAGAAGTATTATTCATGTCCCATTCTTTGTACGTTAATTTATAATAACACGGAACTACAAATAACCCTTGTCCACCATCATATAATGTTTTGGTAACACTATTAATAAACATAAGGGGTCTTGCAGAGTCAATGTAATCTGAACTACCTGGTTGACACTCAGGAGAAGTACTTGCCAGTAGTTTTAATCTTGGCAAAGTAACATCTCTGTCAGTGATGTTATCATGTCCTAAGTCAGCATCTTGAATTATTAGACTAGCTAATTCTCCTCCCGACTGTTTCTTAACGACATTTGTTTGTTGTGTTGCGTTTTGCTGTTTTGCGTTTTGCATATTTTCTCCTATGTAAGTTTGGCTCTATTAGTTACATAAGTTTGAAATAAATCAGATGGAACTGCTCTACCTTCTTCAACTTCAGTTTTGAACCAAGCCTTTAAAGTTTGAGCATGTACATCTTGTTTTACTTCTGAACTTATATTTAAAGATTTTAAGTAGTCTAGAACCTTTTGAGCTACTTCATCTTTTTTCATTCCCAAGTCGACGGTAATGAAATTTTTTATTAGACCCCCATGTCCGTTATCTCTTAACCAATCTAAACATTCTTGTCTTCTTTCAAGAGAAAGTTTTGCACTATAGAATGGAGATAAACCTATTTGGGTGCCGTCCGTAAATTCCCAAGTCTTAATATTTAATTCTTCCATTAAGTTAGGAATTACATCATCTCGAAGTTTCATTCGATATTCTTTTTTTTCAGAGACTATCTTTTCTAAATCTTCGATTTCTTTGTTTACTGTTTCTAGATTTTTGCACTGGTCATGCAAATGATCGTACTTATCGCCCGATCCTTTTTTTATATTTTCTACCATAGTTCCTCCTACCAACTAAATATTATATTGCATTTATAAGTCAAGTAATATATTTACGTTGCGTGGAAAAAAAGAAATACAATTTTAAAACACCGCCATACGACCACCAAAGAAAAGCCTTAGAACTTGGTTGGGACAAAGAAAGTTTTGCATACTTCATGGAAATGGGTACTGGTAAAACTAAAGTTTTAATAGATAATCTTGGAGTTCTTTTCTCACAAAATTTAATAAATGCGGGTTTAATTATAGCACCTAAATCAGTTTATACAATATGGCAAAATGATGAATTACCTAAACATTTAAATGTAGAATATGAAAGTTTATTATGGAAACCCACATTAAAAGAAAAACTTATAAAAGAATTTATTGGTAAAGAAACAAATAAATTAAAATTATTAATAATGAATGTTGAAGCTTTTTCTACAAAAAAAGGATTAACATTTGCAGAAGAATTTATTAAGATCCATCATTGTTTAGTATCAATTGACGAATCAACTGCAATTAAAAACTATAAAGCAATTCGTACAAAAAACATCCTTAAATTAAGAAAAGTAGCTAAATACCGTAGAATATTAACTGGTTCTCCGATAACCAAAAACCCATTAGATTTGTACACACAATGTTACTTTCTTGATCCGAATCACTTAGGATTTAAATCTTTATATGCATTTAAAAATTATCATTGTCATTTTGAAATTGTGTATTTTGGAGATCGTGAAATTGCAACACCAGTTGGTTTTAAAAATTTAAATGAAATTGAAAGTAAACTACCAAACTTTTCTTTTAGAGTAACTAAAGAAGAATGTTTAGATTTACCTAAAAAAATATATACGGTTCGATATGTACAGTTAACCGATGAACAAAAGAAACTATACGAACAAATTGAATCAGAAGCTAGGGCTAACTTGCAACAGAATGAAATGACTGTAAATAATGTTTTAACTGAAATATTAAGACTTCATCAAATTACTGCAGGATTTTTTACTGGTGATTCGGGTACCGTAGAACTTAAAAATAATAAATTAAATACTTTAATGGAAGTTGTTGATAGTATTGAGGGCAAAGCAATCATTTGGGCTAACTGGGTCCACAACATAGAACAAATTAAAGAAGAACTTGTTAAAGAATATGGTATGGAAAGCACAGTTACTTTTTATGGAAAGGTTACATCTGATCAAAGAACAGAAGCCATTAGACAATTTCATAATAATCCAAAATGCAGATTCTTTGTTGCTAATCCATCTACCGGTGGTTATGGTTTAACTTTAACTCAAGCAACGACTGTAATCTATTATTCAAATAGCTATAATGCTGAACATCGTATGCAGTCAGAAGAACGAGCACACCGTATTGGTCAAACTGAAAAAGTAACTTATGTTGATTTAATTACGGAAGATACCGTAGATGAAAAAATTGTAAAAGCTTTAAAAACTAAATTTCGTCTGTCGGCTGAGACGCTTGGGGAAGTTGTACGGACTTGGATATAGTTTGAAATTTATTAAATCGATCCCACCACAAATTCGTATACATTTGTAATTGTTGTTTATCAATTTCAAATAGTTGAAACTGTAAATCTCGACTACACATTAAAACTGCACCTGCTTCTATTTCACCATGATGTTTTTTATGAGCTTCGGAATAAGCTGCAAGTTGAATAAAATAATCTTCAATCCATTCTCGACGTTTTGGTTTGTTAGTTTGTTTAAAATCCATGATCGTTGGCTTGCCTTTAAACAATCCTACAAGGTCTGTAGTCCCAGCATATAGATTTTCGTATCTAAGGTGTACTTCTGAGCCCCAAGCTTCATTTAAATGGACTAATCCTTCTGATATGACCTTTCCTGCCATTTTAACGGCCTGTATTTCGTCATCGTCCTTTGGCTGGTACTTAGTACCTAAAATGTGGTTTTCTAGCGTTAAATGCATCGCTGTGCCGACTTTTGCAGCTTCATTCTTAATTCTTTCCGCTTCTTCTTTGCCTACACGCGCAATCCACTTGTCGATCCCCGATTTGTCTTTAGTGGAATCTAAAATCGTTGTAACCGATGGCATACGTGCTTCTTTATTAACATAAACTCTTTTACCAGTTTCGTTATTCGTTTTTCGATCAAAGATTTCGTATTGATATTTTTTGATAAGCACAGCTATATATTAGCTGAAATGTTGTGAAAGTACAGCTAAAAGTATAGCAAACATTCCACCCACAATCCATTTTTCCATTCTAGACATTCTAGCTTCAATCTTATCTATTCTTTCGAAAGTTTGTTTCTGCATGATTCGACAGATCTTCTCATGATATTCAATTCTGTCCATTGCAGATTTTCTAGCCATTAGCTTTTACTTCCTCCAATGTATCCACCTATAACTCCAATCAATCCTGTAACTGACATTTTCATAAGTGTAATTACAGATTCATCTACAGGTC
>Ga0070749_10002537_pt1 | contig 12262 bp, 26 predicted proteins | sample VirMetDEL_Nov_18_FD_75180 | JGI IMG/M metagenome (GOLD analysis project Ga0070749, IMG submission 75180) | Aqueous microbial communities from the Delaware River and Bay under freshwater to marine salinity gradient to study organic matter... | ecosystem: Environmental > Aquatic > Marine >...
GGTCTTGGTATTATCCGGAAAAAAACAAGGAACCCTAAGGTTCCTTGTGATCTTTCCTATTTCTAAGTAGATCAGACTCAATCTTCAGGCCGCAGCCCGAAAAAATGCGACGTCATTGTCGTTTGATGCTTTTAATTTAGCATTTATAGTTTTTGGACTAATTGTCGGTCGTTCCTTACCGGTATCTCCACTCTCTCCAATACGTCTGTCGATCCTAATTTATCAGGCCCATCAAAAAGATTCTTTTTTCTTAATGCTGTTAGAATCCTTTTGGTGGACCTGGGGAGAATCGCACTCCCGTCCAGTCCGTTCTTCAATCGCTTCCACGATACAATAACTATTTATAGCACATCAAACCTGGAAAGTCAAGTAGTTTTTCTCTTCTTGACTTTCTTTTTGTAATCCGAAAAACTCATTAGATATTGAAATTTTCCGGATGTGTATTCTTCATACAGTTTTCTGTTTTTATGATAATGATGATCCCTAGATTTCTGTTTGGCTTTAGATAAGCTTCTACTGGTTTCATTATCATAACCACCCATGATTACACTCCATCTCTAACTTGTAGACATCTGATACCTAAATTCCTCCACATGTCTACGACCAGTCCTCGATCATCTAGAACCATGAATGGATCATATCCGTCAAGTCGAATTGATTGAAGCATTTCTTCCTTGACTATATCATCATCCCTGTAATCTCCAGATTCACGCATATAAATCTTATCATAAACACCTTCCAGATCAGCCTTTTCTCTCAACCACTGTTCTGTAATATTTCGATAATCTTCTGATCTGGCAGTAACAATTAGAATTTTATTGTCTGCATCCTTGAGAGTTTTTACTAACCAGACAATATCTTCATAAGGTTTATCCTTCAAAGCATCTGCATAATATGCAGTCCAGTTCTTCGGCTTAGTTTCAAGATAATGTTCACGATGATCGGAATCGGCCAACGTGCCATCAACATCAACAAGGATTACTTTGTTCATTCACATACCTTTACATCACGGACGATCCAACGTCCTTCATATCCATCATATTCACGACGAGTTACCCAATAACAATCTCTGTATCGATTTGACGCAATAGCTGCACCAATAGCAAGTCCCATGATACCTAAAACGACACCAGCACCAATTCTAGCACCATTGTTATGATGGTGATGGTGATGATGTGGTTGTGTATAATTCCTTGGTCCTGCTAGAGTAGCTGTTGACATTCCAGCAAGTAGAGCTACTGATAGTAAAATCTTTTTCATTTGTTTTCTCCTATTGACACTTATGAAATCTAACTTTTGGTCCATTATCAATATGAATGTGATGCATATTACATGAATAAGTTCCTACACCACCATTCCAAGTTTGTTTCAGATACTTGACTACTTGATTGTATTTACCACGAGGAACATTAAAATCAACAGCCCTACAAGAAGCATGATAGCTTGTCCTATTAGTTCCTGCAATTTTAGCTCCTGGTCTATGAGTAGAGATAATTACAATCGATCCAAACTTTGATCTAATATCATTTAGCTTAGATGTAATGGATGAAGGTAAACATCCGCTCTTGATACCCTTTGGTTTATAATACTTTGGTTCTTTATTTCTCTTTGTTCGTTGTCTTTTTCGCGGTCTTTCCGATTCATCGGTATTGAATCGTTGGTCAAATCTATATTGTGTATTATCAGACCAATTGTCAGCTTTAGCAGCACTCACAAAAAGAATGGTGAGCACAACAGCAACAAAGATTTTCATAATCTACTCCTTATTGATCTCTCGATGATATCGTAAAATCTTATCGAAGAGTGGTTCGATATAGTCTTTCTTACTCTTTACGAAAACTTGTGGATAAGATAACGCATCCGATACTATCAATACAACAATCTGGTCTATTTCTATACCAGTTCTTTCTTCATACATCAGAGCATATGCTGTTGCTTGAAGAAAGTAGTCTTGTATATATTCTTCCTTCTTTTCATTCCTTGAAGTTTTAAAATCAATCACCGATAACTTACCGTCAAATTCACCAATCACATCAGTTCTTCCAGCCAGTCTCATCTTCTCCGAGAAAAGAGCAGCTTCTAAGTGGTGAATGTTGTCTATTCTATCAGCAACTGGCCGAATGTCAAGAAATAATTGCTTAACATCCGGCATCACGTTTTCAAAGATAGTTTTCACGGGAACATTAGCCAAATAGTCTTCCATCATAGAATGGAGTTTGGTACCCCTAGTTCTTGCTTTATTGGAAATTTTGTTAGCTTCTTCTTCACCAACTCGATTTCTCCACTCTTGAAGAGATTTCTGTTTGAAATGTCCAAGAAGTGTGGTTACAGATACAGCATGATTACCATTTGGTAGAATGTAATATCTCTTACCTTCTTTTTCTATTTTATCAAGATCCACAATCTCAGGCAACCCTGATACATAATTAAATGTTTTCATATTCCCATCTCTGTTCTAGTTATTAGATAATCTCTAACGAGACCTGATCGAACAATATCTGTCTTATCAAACTCGATATAGTCGAATCTATTCATGCGTTTGGTTATATTTATAAACTTGAGGATGCCCGACTTCTCTCTTTCATTCAACAAATCGGTTTGTCTGAAATCACCACAAAAGATAATCTTGGAATCATCACCCATTCTGGTCATCACAGTATCAATTTCCTGAAATGACATATTCTGCATCTCATCCACAATCACCACAGCATTCTTGAATGTAACACCTCTGAGATATGAGGTGGTAGTGAATTGAACCAATCCCTTCATTTTCAAAATATCATAACCATCACCACGACCAAACAAATCATCACAAATCTCTCTGTATGGTTCCTCATATACCTTGATTTTTTCTTTTATGTTACCTGGTAGAAATCCCATGTCTCTGGATGGTACTACTGAACGAACAATGATAATCTTATCACAAACACTTTTACTCGTCAAGATTTCTTTCAATGCCAAATAAAGAGATATATAGCTTTTCCCTGTTCCTGCAAATCCGTGAAGTATCAAATTCTGACCGTCTCTGTATGAGTCAAATGTCCTTTCTTGATTTACAGTGAGTGGGTTGATTCCCCTCAACTCAAAATGATTTTTTTGTTGTTGTATTTGAGATTGGAGTTTTTCTCTCTTTACTTTTCTTTTTGACATTTTTGCTCCTTTATACGCAAAAAGGGACTTGTCTCTCGACAAGCCCCTTGTTACTTTTCTGGATTGAAAATTTTTGAACTTACTCAATTAGACCTCACGGGGAATGCCCCACCTCTTGTTACCAATAGCAGAAGCACCTGGTACAGATTCTTTGACTCTGCCAAGAACATATTTCTGGAAGTCAGAAGGGGGTTTTGTTACACCGATACCAACAGAATCTACAACATTCAATGTATGAAATACTCGTTCCATGTTAGGATTTGTTTTTTCAAACTCTTCCATTTCAGAGATAGTCATGTATATTTGACTATATTCTTCGGTGTCTTTATTCTTGTATGAATATGTGGGCATGAACAACCTTTCTTATCATCTATTTAGTAAATCACAACCATTCTGGAGCATTCCGATTGGTGTACTTATGAAGATGCGATTTGCCTTGACTGTAATAGTTTCGATAATTTGCAACCGAATCTTCTGAGATTATATATGATTTGTCCATAGCGGGTGGTGGTTGTGTGAATGCAAGATGTTTAATGTTATTGGGTATATCAACAAGAAATTGTTTCATCGAATCGCACTTGTGAACTTTACCATATCGATGATAATATTCATCTATCAGACCAACAAAATGCCAATACAGCCAACGATAATGTCCAGAAGATTCTCGACACCATACAGCAGAAGGATGATTTACATGTGTGGCAGAATAAAGCACACTCTCACGATCATCATCCAATCGCCAACGCTTTACTTGCCTTCCTGATGCTGATTTTGCTGCATACGGCACTCCGTCAAGAATGCGATGTGCAGTAGATAACAGTTGAGCACTCTCAAGAATCATTTTCACCACATGTTTATCCACCATCATTTGAGTGGCTTCAATCGGATCTTTTGAGAGATAAAAGATGTTAATTTTAGCCTCCTGTGGATCTTGAGTTACAAAAATACTATAGCACACATAAGAAGGATTGTCAAGATGCATCATATGAAAAGATATTTACGGGGTTTGTGATCTCTGTTTCACCTTTTCCATAACGTCTGCTTGTTCTCTTTCAGACAAATATACCCACGTTCTAATTTCTTCCAAAGAACGAAAGCACCCGACACATAACTTTGTATCGGGTGCAATCTTACATATTTTAACGCAAGGACTTTTCACTTGAGAAAAATAATTATAAGAGAAGTTATTAGACCAGTAAAGGCAACACCAATACCAAGTCCAACAAGTAGAAAATAGAATGCGATATAGTCAGCAGCCTTTCGGAAGTTCATTTTAGTTCCTTGTTATTATCCTCCAATATACCATATCCGCACTTTACTCATCGAAGAAGATCACGAACGCCTTGGTCATCGATAGAGTCCCAATCATTATCTACCGAATAACTAGACATGACCAAAGGTTCTGCAAAGTCTTCATCATCACGAACCGACTTGGAATTGCGATCCATTACAGGAACATCATCCTCATCATCCTCGACAACAACGACCTTCTTCTTAGGCTTAGAAGCAGCCTTGACAGGCTTCTCCTTCTTTACCTTTGCAACCTTCTCCTTCTTCTCCTTTACCTTCTTCTTCTTTGCAGGCTTATCCCACTGATTTAGATCCATATCAGTGTCACCGACAAAAGTGTAAGAAAGAACAGTCCTACCGTCCTTGTTTACCGTGATATCGAAATTCAGGTACTTGCGCATCATTGCAACATATTTAGTTGCATAGGTACCAGAAGACAATGCCTTATTGATCTCATCAACCGTAAGGGTGTCCTTCTTAAGGAACATCTCGCGAACCTGCTTGATGTGATTGATGCAGTAACCATCATACACGATAGCCATTTTGTAGTCTCCAGATTTCTCAGTTTGATAGTTGGATCTTAGCACACTTGGACATTGTTGTCAAGTCAGGATTTCATCGTTATACACTTGAATCCTGTCTCGAAGCACTCCGAAAACCTTGATCGGAGAGAACAATTCGACCGTATGTACAATAATTCCACCATATTTAACTCGTGATCCCACAACCTTTCCGGTAAAAGGAATTTGTGTCATGGTATAAGTACCGCGAATGACATCACCAGTTCGATCCCAACTTACTCGATTAGAAGAATCGGACTGATTCACAGGATTATCCTTCTGAGCCTCGATTTCTTTCCTCAATCTTTCGATCTCCTCGATTGCATCCCATGCACAATTCGCTTCCGTATAAAGACCAGAAGCCTCGTTAACCTCTGCATATGCCCTCAGACGATCTACGATATCCGTCATTCTTCTCTCCTTGCTCAGCCAAACGACCGAAGATATTCATCTTCTTCGGTCATGTCATCCCAACATACGGCCCACAGATCACCATCCTGATGAAGGTAAAATATGCGACCATCCTGAACGAGATATGCCTTATTTAGAATAGAGTCCCAAGATTCCCAGTACCACTCATTATCGTTAGGACCCTCTTGAACACAGGCAACATCAGGATCACCAACATCAAGATTCCACATGGTGTGATCGAAGTTGGTCACAAACATCTTGGGCAGATAGATGCCATACCAGTCGGTGAGAAGAAGAGTCTTGGTGTCCAAGGTTTCATTTTCCATTCGCATGTTTCGTCTCTCCTATCGAATCTTGCGCCTGCGTGAAGGCTTGCATACTGTAACCTTCACGGACTTTATTTGGTCTTCGATCAATCGTTGAATCTCGACTTTCTTGATCGGAGACACATTGCGAATCACAGCCATTTGCTTGTCCATCGTCTTCTCCGTTTTGATCATGTGGACATTATACAGAAGTGGAAGGCCAGTGCAACAACTATTTTTGCATAGCTGATATGCACCTATCGCACATCTGTATTCAGCTTGGGCTTGAGTTCACGAATCAATGCACGCTCCAGTAGATGTGCATTGCTCTTACCACGAACTACTTCGATGACTTCCACATTGAAAGCTTCGGCACCATACTTGCGAATGGCATCACAAAGCTTCCAACCCTTGTCTTCGGTAGAAGCACGCTGAACATGCTTCAGCCACCTACGTCGAAGGCTTTTCTTGACCGTGCCTTCAACATAGGTGACTCCGATATACACCAGCGACCGTACCTGGAGTTTGTACACAAGGTGGTTGCGGTCAGAGCGTTTCTTCCGTCTCTTGATCATGTAGACATTATACACGACTGGGAGACCATTGCAACAACTATTTTTGCATACCTGATATGCTTGGACCGCATAGCGGAATACTTGAAGTTGTACTCCGAATGCTATACAACCTAAGGTTGTAACTTATTCTTTATAAAAATCATCTGTATTCTCATAATCGTGACCATGATTATTCCATTGTCTCTTCCAGTCTCGAACTGGTCTCCTTCGTTCTTTCTTTTTTACTTTTACATTGTCTTCATCTTCATCATAATCATATTCAGCGACAGATCGATTTTTATTCTTAGACATGAAACATTTCTTCCTTTCTTTGTTTACAGTAGATCAGGAAAGGTCTCTTTCACTAGATTATATGTGAGACCTTTTACCCTTTGCTTTTTGAGAAGCATATTCGCAAAGACTTCTGCTTCTCTCTTTTCTAGACTTTCCAACATCTGAATTAGAATTTCTTCTTTCCTCTTCATCGTTAGAGATGGTGATACCTTTGGACTATTCTGTTCAAATAGGTAAACTCGACCTAGCTCTTGATGAATGGACGAATATCCTAGACCTGGTGGTGCATCGGATGGTTTGTACTCGGGAATCTTATCGAACACAAACGAAATGTTTGGATCAAAAGTTCCTTTGAGAACATTCTTGAGTGCATATGTTGCGTTGTTTCGTAGAATTTGCATCTTCTCATTTTTTGAATTGGTCTTAGAGACCTCTTCAAAGATTTCATATACGTTTTTCATTGTACCTCTCTAAAATTCGTCTACGACTTCCATAAGATTCTTCAATTTGTTCTTCATGAAGTAATCTATCAGAAGTGTTTTGTTCTTTGGTTTTAATGAGTCATATCGTTCAATGATATTATTTTTGATGGTCAAAGGAATACAAGAAAGATCAATCATCAATTTGTTTCTATCATATCCACGCTTCATCGTCTCATTTACACAGAACTCTTCTGGTTCCTGTTTGATCCATTCGGCAAGATTTTTCTTGCTGATAGATTTTTGTCTGCTACCAGTGACAAACGTATTATCTGGTGACAAGAAGTTGGGTACACCATCTCCCGAATCACCACGAATGATTTGCTCTTTGATGAATAGTTCTGGATCATTTGTTCGAATGAACCGTTTGAGAATTGGACTATATTGATCCACATTGTCCAGTTTTTGAAGTTGTACGAAATCTTTGTCAGAAGATAGAATCAGAATATCTTCACTGTCACAGTACCTTTCGGTCAGAACAGCAATAACATCATCGGCCTCTGCACCTTCGACTTCTACCACTCGATATGGAAAATGTATTTTAAGTTCTTCTTTGATCTTGTTTAGTGTCTCAAAGATAGAATTCCAATCGAGAGGTGATGCTTCACGAGCTTTCTTGCGATTGCTCTTATATAGAGGAAAATAATCTCTCCTCCAGTTCCTTTTGGAATCACAACAGATCACAAGCTTACCATACTTTGATTTGAATTGTTTGTTGTATGATCGCAGACTGTTCAGAACGATATGACGGACAAGGTCCTCATTGATAGTATTTTTAGGATTTCCATTGATTTGTTGCATCAGGTTGGAAATTAGTACCTGATTAAGATCGACCAGTATAATGACACTTCTCCATTTATCTAATTGTTCACTTTATTATATAGTGTTTACTGTTCGGTGTCAAGTTCTGTTTCAGAGAATACCACATTTGAGTCCAGAAATTCGTGTAAGGGATGTTCCATTCCTATACTTCTATAGATTGCCGATCTTAACACAACAAGAGCAAAAGAATAATCATGTACAAATTGTTCAGAGTTTATGTCAATTCCATAGTCTGACATATGTTGTGCTGCATTATCTGCTATTTCTTGTACAACATTTTCAATGAAATTGACCTTACCCTTTTCTTCCATAATCTTCATAAAATTTTCGGGTGAGACTTCTTGATTGACTACAGTTTGTTTAGGAAATAGAACTACGTTATTTGTTGTCATTTAATAATCCTTAGTAAGATTACTTCTGTATTTATCCTTCCTAATGATGCTACAGACTTTGTAGTCAATTCATCCATAATCTTCATAAAATTTTCGGGTGAGACGGTAGTGTCTCAGTTTGAAATTTATCCGATGTGCTTCTTGAAGTGACTGGACAGGACGCCGACCAGCACGCCTCCTGTGAAGAGCGCTTGGAGTTTGGTTACCTGTGCATCCGACAGATAGTGCCATTTCTCTGGAGCCAGCATGTTCCATGCCAAGGATATGCCGGCAAGGAACAGGATGATGGCGGCGGCCCACAGGTACAAGATCGCGATGTATTCAAAGTGATCCTTGAACGCCTGTGTCCGATCATGCTCCTTCGGTGAGACTTCTTGATTGACTACAGTTTGTTTAGGAAATAGAACTACGTTATTTGTTGTCATTTAATAATCCTTAGTAAGATTACTTCTGTATTTATTCTTCCTGATGATGCTACAGGCTTTGTAGTCAATTCATCCATAATCTTTCTTAGGGCAACTTTACCAAATGATTGCACATTCTTTAGAATCTGCTCTGGCTTCCTTAGCTTCTTGGTAATAGACGTTTTTTCATCGAAGCCTACAATACTGGATCCTTTGACTGTCAGACCAGATGCACCTATTGCATTGTATTGTGTGAGTGCTCTGGTTTTTGTGTTGAACGTCCATAGTTGAGATGCACCAATAATGTCGGTGGCATTTACAGAAGTTAGTTTGTATTCTTCATCAGTCTTCTTATAATTCAGCTTTGAAACCAGAACAGTGGCAGACTTAACCTTCTTCTTTCGTGGCTTTCGAGGAGCACGAACAACCGTAGACTGATTGTCACAAGCAGCAATGATAGCCTTGATAAAATCAATATACTTCTTGAGTTTGGGTCGAGAAAGATATGAATAAGCTTCTTTTAGATCCTTGTCGGAACCTTGATAAGCTTCAAATAGCTCATCATATAGCTCTGAATAATACTTCTTGATTGAAGAAACTTGTGTGGTCTTGACATTCTTGATCCAAACTGAGGGATCAAAGTCAGTCTTGAATGACACAAGAAACTTATCGACCTGCTCTTCCAGGTCACCAATCAAAGTATTTGTATTATCGACCTTCTTGATACTCTTAACTTCTTCCTGTGGTTCTACCACACAATCAATTAGATTGTTCAGTGAAGATGAAACTTTCTTATGAATGTGTGGAGGCAAAGAACCACCGCGATGGATGATACGAAAGTTCCATCCAATGTTACGTAGTTTTTCAGAATCGATAAGAGAAACCTTTTTGAGAGTTTCTCTATCGATCTTCTTTGATTTGAGATGGTTTAGAATAAACTTCTTGGCATCCTCGGCATCATACCTATAGTTGTACCAGTTGTAGGCATGAATCAGATCGATATCTTTGGAATTTTTAGTGATAACTGGTTCGTCGCCATAGATTCTGTCATCAAGAGAAATTCCACGGGCCATGATTTTATCCTCTGGTTGCTTGATCCGACAGATCATCGAACGTATAAGCACTAAAGTCCGTGATCATATTTGTACCATACTCACTATATGACTGTGAAGCATCAATTTTCATTGCTTCATCCCAAGCTTCATCTAATGATGTAAAGACTTGAGAAGAAGAAAATGCTTCAACAATCGCTCGACAATTTGGTGTCCAAGTTCTGGATTCCTTGATATATTGACCATACAAATTGTCTACTGCATGGAAGTGCTTTATACGAAATTCTGGACCTTCAGTCCATAGAATGTATGTTCCGTTATCTGCACTCATTTAATTCTTCCTGTTTTTGCTTCGATTCTTACGCTTCTTGGAACCAATCTTACGTCTACCGGTTCGGGGTCTATTCTTATGGGCATGGGGCATTCATTCCACTCCTTCTTCAATTGAAACTCTATCATAGCTTATGGATTCGATGCTGTCAAGTCTAAAAGACCTCCAGCCTTCATTATCCAAATCCCACACAGCCAGAACATCTGGATTTTCTGCCTTACCTTTCATTTCTTCCACTTTTGGTAGAAGATGTTTGATAAGAGTGCATTTCATCAGACGTTTTGTACCATCCTTCTTAGTAAAGGTAACAGTCATGATCCATTCTTTTAGATCATTCTTCAGGGTTTCTTTATCGATCATCGGGTCTAAACTCCACCATTAGAAGATCATATTTTAATATCCAATCACACACAATATCTGACAGTTTTTTATTTATGAAAAATACTATAATATATGCTATATTGACTTTACCCATATAATATATATCATAACAAAAATTAAATATACATGATAAATGAATTGCAAAAAACAGAAATGTGAAAGGTACTAGAAATTTCTCGAAGACATATAATTTAAACTCTTCAGACATCGTTTTTCCTCAGATAATTAACCAAATCTTCATATGTACCAATATATTTATCCTCAAAGAAGATTTGAGGTACTGTTAGAGGATAAGCAGGTGTTGATTTATATGTCTCAACTCTCTCCATCAGTTCCATTTTGGTATAATCAATATTATATTTCAGGTCAACATATGGAATTTCTTTTTCTTTGAGTAGATTTTTCGCTCTCTCACACCATACACAATCATCTTTTGAATAAACTGTTGCAATCATACTTTTCTCCCTAGATTCTTTGCATCATCCGCATCTGTAACATACATATATGCTCCCTTATTGGTATAAGGTGCGACTCTTTGTCGTTTACGTTCAGTTTCTTCAATTACTTCTTTTCGTTCTGTCGTATTTTTCCACTTATAATCATCAATGGATCGTTTGAAACCGTTTGCTGGTATATTGTTTGATAGAGGTGCAACATTTTTTTGAGGTACCGATAGGTCCGGGAAAGATGTTGCATTCCGCACTTTCTTTTCTTTTGTGATTCCATGTTTCAATAAAAATTCTTGATGTTGTCTTTCCGCAAGAAGTCTAGATGCAGACTTCTTGGTTTTCTTCTGTTTGCTTCTTTGGTGAGTGTAGATCAGTGCCAAGATATATCTCCTATTCCGTGTATCCACGCAAGATATACCAGTAGTATATCAAACATGGCGATATAAATCAAGAGATAAAATATTCTTTTCACAGATATAGAAACGTCAAATAAATTAGGAATACTATGCTGAACATAGTTGTTGTAAACGAAAGTACATTTAATGTCTTTTCTTTCATAAGTTACTCCTTCTGCATAAAAAAAAGGACTTTTTAGTCCCTTTTTTATTTATTGTTCAGGTATTGTGCTACAGTCCATGAGGAAACAGATGATTTTATATGTACATCATCTGTATTCATACCACGATATGAAGAAAGTGTATATCCAAGAGTGGCTACATATCCACCTTTTGTCCATGACACAGAATGTGCAGTATTCTTCATGTGCATCATTATGTCGATGACTGACATATTCGATGCCGAAGGATTGATTCTCTGGATCACCTTTGCAGTTTCTTCCAGATTATGTTCATCAAACATTATGTTGGTCATGCTGTTGTCTTTCCACCATTTTTCACAGTACTCGCATTCATTAGACTGCGAATCTTTTCCACAGGTTGAGCACCACATTCCGAAGCCTCTACAAAAATGTCATTAGACACAAATCATATATGGTTAAATGATCAGAGTCAATCACTATTTTTGCATAGCTGATATGCAGTGGATGCATAACTATAGATTATTTGGTATAATGATGTAATGAATAAGAAGAACTATACCAATACTAGAAAGAAGTCCAATCATCATCTTCATGAAGTCTCTTGTTACCATAGGGAATACTTGCTTCATCTTTGTATTATACACAGATGCTATAGCAAGTTCTCTTCCAGACAATAGTCCCACAAATACCCATGTAGTGGACATAGGAATATTATTCAGTTCTTTGAATACAAAAAGAATAATTAAATAAACAATATCAATCATTGTAGCTGATCTGATATATCGAGTATTTTTCTTTTCTAGAACAATCTTTTGAATATTGCCACCTTTTTCTTTGAACATCCATCCAA
>Ga0070749_10002539_pt1 | contig 12255 bp, 12 predicted proteins | sample VirMetDEL_Nov_18_FD_75180 | JGI IMG/M metagenome (GOLD analysis project Ga0070749, IMG submission 75180) | Aqueous microbial communities from the Delaware River and Bay under freshwater to marine salinity gradient to study organic matter... | ecosystem: Environmental > Aquatic > Marine >...
ATTATGACCTTACATCAAGTTACTTAACAGTATTCAAACAGTTTGAGGACACAGGTCCGTACACAGCAAACTTTGTTCAGTGGCAACTACGCACACAGGACAGTGGTGCAAGTGTTGAAGCAAGTTGTACATGGGTTGACGCGGCGGCTGATGATGTAAGCTACAACAAGTCAATCTACAACGTACAAGACGAAGTTGACGGTACACACAGAATGACATATGGTTATGAAAAGCACAACACAACTTATGTTTCAGACGCTGGTGGTACAATCACTGTAACAGGTACAGCAACAGGTAGTTAATAACTAACCCAACATAATAAAAACATTGACAGGACCTTCGGGTCCTGTTATACTATCAAGTATGGAAAATCTAGAATCATATGCTCGCGAAAGATTCGAGCTCAACCGACAAAAACAGACTCTAAAAGAGCAACAACAGCAACGGCTCACTGTTACATATAATGGTGGGCTATTCCGTGTGGATATGACCTTGCTTAACTATTTGTATATGAAAAATGCAAATGCAGGCTTGTTTAATCAAAGCACTAAATGTATATTACCAGACAGTTATGATACACCTGTTGAAATTGATTGTGTTGAACTTGTGGAACTATGTGAAGCTCGCTGAAACGAAGTACACAATGATTGGTACAATGAATATCAAGAACTAAAAACAAAACGCAAAGCAGGTGATGTCTCTGTCTAAAGGTGTTTTAATTCTCTACAGTGAAAGTGCGCAATTAGATTATAAAAGTCTAAGTGATACTTGCGCACGACTAGCAGAAAAACACTTGGGTGTGCCTAGTACTGTAGTTAAATTAGAACCCAAGCAAAAAAACTTTCGTACATTTCGTTATCCCAATGGTGAACTAGAAGGCACAGAATGGAATAACATAGGACGCTATAGTGCCTATGAACTTAGTCCATATGATGAAACTATTCTGTTAGACTGTGATTATATTGTACAGTCAGACACACTAGCAAACTACTTTGGGTGCGATCATGACTTTGTATGCCATAATAGTAGTTGGGATGTAACAGGCAATGATGTATTCAGACACGACAAATATATGACACAGAATTGGTTTGAAATGCGCTGGGCAACAGTTGTATATTTTAAAAAGTCAGAACACGCACAGCGTTTATTTAATGTATGGCGTATGGTATATGAGAACTATGCATACTATGCAAATCTGTTTGGATTTAATAAAGCACCGTTTCGTAATGATTTTGCAATGAGCATTGCGCATCAAATATCTAATGGGTATGTGAATACTGGAACATTTGATTATGCACTGCCTGCACTTAGTAGTAGCGATAGTGTAATTGATTATGCAAATGGTCGCTGGCTGTTAAAATATCAATACAAAGAATCACATAATGTTGTACGCTATACAGGTGATTTACATGTAATGAATAAACGTAGTTTACTAGAAGTGGCAGATAAACTATGAAACCTAAAACTCGTGAACAAGGCTATTTAACTTTTGCACAAGGTGCGCAGTATTTGCAGTGTGCATACTTGCTTGCGCTTAGTGTCAAGACTTATTGTAAGATAAAGGACTTTGCAGTTGTAGTTGATGAAGCGACTCCTGTGCCAGAACATATGCACAAGGTTTTCGACGAAGTTATTACTATTCCTACAATGGAGCCTTTTGCTAATGAATGTTTAGCCTGGAAACTTACGCCCTTTAAGGAAACTTTCAAAGTTGAAAGTGATATGCTAATTACTAGTTGTATAGATCACTGGTGGACAGGATGTAGACTTAAAAATGTTTGTTTTACTACACAGGTATGTAACTACCGCGGAGAAGTTGTAGAAGACCATCATCATAGACGGATGTGGCATGAAAACAATCTATGCAATGCTTACAATGGTTTTATGTATTTTAGACATTGCGTAGAAACAAAACAGTTTTTTGATACCTGCAAAACTGTACTGGCAAACTTTGATTTATACAAGAATAACGTGCTAAGTAATTGTAGACATAACACTGCAGATACAGATGTGTTTATGAGCGTAGCCGCAACAGAACTTGGCAGTGAAAACTACTATGTGCCTACACTGGATTATCCTACATTTACTCATATGAAGCAACACATTAACAACTTTAGTACAGATGATTGGCGAGATGCTTGTCATTGGACACTGACAGATGACATGATATTTTGTGTAAATGGATATGCACAAACAAGACCTTTCCATTATTTTCACAAGGATTTTTGTACACAGGAATTAATAGCGAGATATGAACATGGACTATAGTGCTTTTTTTGAAGTTGCAGATCAAATGGTATCTGGAAATACAAAAACAGAAATTAAGTTGTATTATAGTGATGACGGTAGTATAATAGATATATCATATGAATTATTAGACGGTGATTACATTGTTCTTACACAGGCTGAGTATGATGCTTGCAATCAAAAGCGTGGCGATTACACAGTAGTAGAGGGAAAATTACAATTTACACCGCCTAAACAACGTACATGGAATCTTGTACAAGAAGAACTATCAAGGAATCCTTATATATGCAACAGGTAACAGAAACACAAGCCGGCGTACAAAACGTTGAAATACTAAGGCCTTTTGGTCCTTGTATTATTAAGGCAACTATCCCAGAGCAAGTTCAACAGGATTTAATAGGTCTATTTGAACGCAATTATCAAGCAGGAGATCATAGTCCCAATCTAGCAGGTAATATGCTGAGAGAATTTACAATTGATGATAAAACACTGGATGCAGAACAAGCACAGCGGTTTGTCCAGATGCTTGCAGATGGAAGTGCTGAACTTTACAAATACAGTAAAATTGTACAATGGGAAAACCTAAAACGAACTGCTACACAACGACATAAAGAAATTGTGGACGGGCGTATTAATCAAATGAATTTAAATTGTATTGTGCATCAGAGCTGGGGCAACATTAGTGTAGCAGGAGACTTCAATCCCATGCACAGTCACACAGGAATGATCAGTGGTGTGGGATATTTGCGTATGCCTGACAATATTGAAGCAGAATGGGAAGCAGAAGATCATGATCCTAGTGCAGGATTAATCAACTTTATGAACAGTAACAGTGCAAACTTAATGAGTCATAATTTAAGAATCAAACCAGAAGTTGGGGTAATATATTTCTTTCCTGCTTGGCTTCAGCATGAAGTTTATCCGTTCCGCAGTGGAGGAGAACGCTGGAGTTTTAGTTTTAATACTACAATTGAAAATTTAAATTCAGACGTGGAACTTACTAATCAAGATAAAATTGATATGTATGAAGCAAGAACAGGACAGACTGTAAATGCACAAAATTGATGTAGCAGATTTGGATTGTGTATATCTAAGTTATGATGAACCACAGCGAGAAGAGTTTTGGATAAAAATCCAAAATATAGTGCCCTGGGCAAAACGTGTAGATGGAGTTGAAGGCAGTGATGCAGCACACAAAGCGGCGGCAGAGGCAAGTGACACGGAACGGTTTATTCTTATCGACGGTGATAACTTGCCTGATCCAGAATTTTTTGATATTACTCTCGACATTGAAGACGTACATCAAGACTGTGTTTTCCGCTGGAAAGCAGTAAATCACATCAATGGATTAATGTATGGCAATGGCGGACTAAGTTGTTGGACTAAAACTTTTATTGCAAACATGCGGACACACGAAAACAGCGATGGAAGTGATGATACTGCAGTAGAGTTTTGTTATGATCCCAAGTATCTAGCAATGAACAATGTGTACAGCACAACATATCCCAATGGCAGTGCTAAACATGCATGGCGTGCTGGATTCCGTGAAGGTGTAAAGATGTGCTTGCGTAATGGTGCCAAACCAACACTTGAAGAATTTGAGGATATGGTACACCGTAGTAATTTTGACAGACTAAGCGTTTGGCATAACGTGGGTGCAGATGTAGAATATGGTATTCATGCAATAAACGGTGCAAGGCTTGGCACATATAAAACAATGCTAACAGACTGGGACTTTACAGAAGTACAATGGTTTGAAAACTTGGATCGTATATATAAAGAAGAAGTTGATATGCCACTAGTGAATGGGGCACTTATGTCTAGACTGGGATTGCCTATGTTAAATTTAGGCAGTAACGAAAGTAAATTTTTTAAGAAATACTATGCACAAACTTATTGTCCAGCAAAACCAATGACATTGGAAATAGATGCAATTAGAAGGCATGAAGGCTGGTGAGCGATTATTACAATGATGCTGTTACAGCAAAACATAAACTCGCTACAGTAAGTGATAGTTTTTGTTTGGCCAAGTGGAAACAAGTAAGTTTACATTTGACGACAGGACATACAAATAGTTGTTATCATCCACCATTGCATCGCATACCCATTGAACCACTTGCAGACAATCCAAGCGCACTTCACAACACAGAGCATAAAAAACAAAGTCGTAGAGAAATGATGCAGGGCATCAAGTGTAGTGACTGTAATTATTGCTGGAACATAGAAGCACAAGGCAACATGAGTGATCGTCACTATAGATCAGGTGAACCTTGGGCAATGGCGAGTTTTGATGAAATAGTAAATAATCCAGAAGCGGATGTAAACCCAAGTTATGTGGAGGTAAATTTTAACAATGTATGTAATCTTAAGTGCAGTTATTGCAGTCCTCAGTTTAGCAGCATGTGGACAACTGAAGCAAACGAACACGGAGCATATCCGACCAAAATACCACACAATGACCCTGCCCACTTCAGAGGGAGCAGGCGTGCTATCCCAAACAGAGAAGACAACCCCTATAGAGAAGCGTTCTGGCGATGGTGGCCCACGCTATACCCCTCTCTAAAACATTTTCGTATGACAGGCGGTGAGCCAACAATGGATCCAAACACTTATCGTGTGTTTGATTATGTGTTGAAAAATCCAAAAAGTGACCTGCATCTAAACACCACCAGCAATTTTAGTGTTGATTCTCGTGTATGGGACAAGTACAAAGGATATGTACAACGCCTATGCGAAGGTGAACAGATTGAACACTTCATGCAGTTTGTTAGTTTAGACACTTGGGGTAAACAGGCTGAATATATACGTCACGGACTGGACTTTGACTTAGCAATAAATAGATGTGAAGAGTTTGTTCGAGATGTTCCTTACAGAAGCAGTCTAACGTTCATTGTGACAATTAACAATTTAAGTATACTTTCCCTTAAAAAACTGTTAGAATATATTGTATACTTGCGCAAAACATACACTGATACATATCAACGTGTTTGGTTTGATACTCCTTTACTGTATACACCCGAATGGCAAAGCATGCAAATACTGCCAATGGAATATCAAATAGTCTTGCAAGAATGTATACGCTACATGGAAGATAACATGCATGAAATGCATGGCTTTAAAGACTATGAAGTACTTAAAATGCAGCGAGATTTGGATTGGATGCTTCAAGGTACAACAGATGTAGAACGCAAACGTGGAGACTTTTACAGATTCTTTAGTGAACATGATCGTAGACGCAGTACAAACTTTTTAGAAACATTTCCAGAGATGAGCAGTTTCTGGCAACAGTGTGAGTATTATGCAAACAGACCTAATATTTAAAACAAATCATTTAGACACAAAGAGTGCAAGTTTTTGTGCAGCTAAGTGGTACAATGCTACTATATGGTTAGGCAGTGGTATGACTACAAGTTGTCATCATCCGCTGCCACATAAAATTGATCCTGAAGCACTTAACCATAATCCCAAATTGTTACACAACACGCCTGAGAAACGAGAACAGCGTCGTCAAATGCAGTGCGGTGAACGTCCCGGTGGTTGTGAATACTGTTGGAAAATTGAGGACATGGGTCCTAACTTTATAAGTGACAGAGTTTACAAATCAAAGATATATACTAGTGAGGAACTTAACAATGCGTACAACACCCCAGTGGATACAGACGTTGATCTCATTACCCTTGAAATTGCCTTTGATAGAACATGTAATTTTGCTTGCAGTTATTGCAATCCCGCATTTAGCACAACGTGGGTAAAGGATCTTAAACAGCATGGTGGATATACAGAACTAATAAGTGATGGACGTAATCACTTTACGCATACACACGACAGTAATCAACTTTACAAATACGGAGAAACAAGCCCGTATGTAGAAGCATTTTTTGCTTGGTGGGACAGTGACCTGCATCGTACACTACGCGAACTACGCATAACAGGCGGTGAGCCTATTATGAGTGCAGAACTGTGGAGGCTGTTTGATTGGTTTAAGGATAACGCAGATAAAAGTCAAACAAAACTTGCTATTAACAGTAACTTAGGTGGTAAGCCAGAACTTATTGACCGTCTAGTGGAATGCAGAAAGCATTTGCCCAGTTTAGATGTGTACACTAGTATGGAAGCAACAGGCTACAGTGCTGAATATATTCGCGATGGACTGGACTTTGAACAATGGTGGAAGAACTTGTTGAAGTTACATTTTGCAGACATTGACACACACTGTATGATGACTATTAATGCGCTGTGTTTACCAACACTGCCAGACATGATAGATAAAATATTACAAGCAAGAACACTGTTTGGCAAAAACTTTGCAACAATGAGTTACAACATACTACGCTTTCCTAGTTTTCAGAGCTGTTTAGTGTTGCCACAGGATATTAAAGATACTTGTGTTACTAGATTAAAACAACTTAATCTTACAAACATGCAAGATTGGGAGCGTGGGCAATTAAATAGACTAATAGAATATTTGCAAGTTGTTGAAACACCACACAGTGAATCATTTAATACGTCAGCCCTACATAAAGATTTTAAAAACTTTTATTTACAATATGATATACGAAGAAACAAAAATTTTACAAGAGCATTCCCAGAACTTGCCGATTTCTATGAAACACTATGATTTAGATATACTATTTCTAAGTATTCCTGTCTTAACTTTACAAAATCCTCCAGTAAGTACAGCAGTTCTTAGTGCGTGTGTAAAGGAAGCAGGATATACTAGTAAGTGTTTTGATGCAAACGTACTTTTGCGTGAAATGTGCAAAACCGGTGAAGTATTTGATAAAATTAGTTACAAATTTGAAGAAGTGAGTACAAAAACCTTTTCTGAGGATCTTATAGAATGCCTCTTTACAGAGCCTGAACAGATTTTATATGACTGGTTGGCGGCAGTTGTATCTCATATAAAGCAGATAAATCCCAAATGGGTAGGTTTAAGTGTTTTTAGTTATCTCAGTCATAAAGCATGTCTTTTGCTTAGTATGACTATAAGAAAAGAATTTCCAGATATTAAAATTGTAATAGGCGGAAGAGGCGCAAACAGTTTTGCTTTTGGGCCTGAATATTTCACGTTTAACCCTTTGTTTACAAAATTAATAAATGATGATATCAATGATGTAATAGGTAATTGTTTATTGCAAACAGGTTTTATTGATAGTTTTATTGATGGAGATGCTGAACAAGAAATAATAGATTTGTTGCAAAATGAAGATGCACGTCTTACTGGCAGTACTGAAAACATAAATTTAGATACTATTCCTTTCTGTGATTATGATGACTTTGACTTAACAAAATATGAATATGTTAATAATAAACCGCAGTTAAGTATTACAGGCAGTAAAGGCTGTGTAAGAAAATGCACATTCTGTGATATTCCAGTACTATGGCCAAAATATAAATTTAGGAGCGGTGAACATATTGCAAGTGAAATGATAGCTCTGAAAAAACGTTACAATGTAAACAGTTTTTTTCTAACTGATAGTTTAGTAAATGGTAGTCTTGTGGCCTTTAGAGATTTTACAAAAGCAATAGCAAAATATAATAATGAAAATCCTACAGATAGATTAAGATGGGCTGGCCAGCATATTACACGGCCCATTCATCAAATACCTTCAGATTATTATGATTTAATTGAACAAAGCGGTGGTGAAGGACTTACAATTGGTGTGGAAAGCGGTAGTGATAATGTAAGGGAACACATGAAAAAAAAGTTTAAATCTGTTGATATGGATCATGAACTAGAACAATTCTATAAGAAAAATATTTCTTGTGTTTTATTATTTTTTAGTTGTTACCCGACTGAAACCTGGCAGGATTTTATTGACACTGCTGAAATGATTATACGTTATCAAAAATATTATGCTAGTGGAACAGTTTATAAAATTACACTAGGTATTCCCTATGTGCATTTACAAAATACAGGATTACACGTCATGCAGGATGATATTAAGATGCGTACTGAAGGTTCCAGTGATGTGCTATGGTTACTTGAGGACAATCCTGAATTAACATTTTATGAACGTGTAAGACGTAGATTAATACTGCAGGAAATAGCATTTGCATTAAATATTCCTCTGAGTAGAACAAGTGCAGAAATAAATCAAATACGCTTTACACTAATTTACAAGAGTGAACGAATAAGAAATTTCTTTGGGCCTCCCAAAAAAATACCTGTTTATCCTGATGTTTTTAACATGACACAGTTTGATAATTTGCTTATGCCGTTGGAATTGCAAAGACGAGTATATTCACATTTGCAAGCAAATCCAACCTATAATAAACAGATAGATTTACTTCACAGTTCAAGGTATAATGATATTGAAACAGATGCTGAAGCAATAGAAAGTTATTTAAAATTAAAACAAGAATTAGAAAAATTATTATAGAGAAGTGTAGGGTAAATGAATAAACTAGACAATTATTACAAAGACAATGACTTTTACAGTAAAAAGCCTGTCTATATTGATGTAGAAGATTTATCTGAACTACAATTCCGCAGGTTAGTTGAAAGCAAAGTTTTTTGTATGTTGCCGTGGATACATATGCACGCCTTTCCAGATGGCAGGGCATATCCTTGTTGTTTAAGTTTGATGGATCATCCAATTGGCACACTAAAAGAAAGCACAATGGCTGAGGTATGGAATGATGATCCTCTTAAAGAAATGCGTAAAAATATGCTTGCCGAAAAACCCTGTAAAGAATGTGCAAAGTGTTACGAGCAAGAAGCAAACGGTTTCTTAAGTATGCGCAACAGTCAAAATAAAAATATGGGACATCATATTCATATTGTAGATGAAACACTTAAAGACGGAACACTTAATCGTTTTGAACTAAAATATTATGACATACGTTTTAGTAATCTTTGCAATTTAAGTTGTAGAACTTGCGGAGATATTTTTAGTAGCAACTGGGTAAAAGAATCTAAAAAGATGGGATGGCTTCCCAAGGATGCTCCCAATGTAAACTATGCCGGACGCTATGAAATGGACATGTGGGAACAAATGGAACCACATATAGATTATGTTGAAAATATTTACTTTGCAGGCGGCGAACCGCTGATGATGGTAGAGCATTTTAATATACTACAGGAACTAGTACGCAGAAGACGTACAGATGTTAGACTTAACTACAATACAAATTTTACGGAAACAGTGTTCAAGCAGCAAGACATATTAGAATTATGGAACAAGTTTGATCGTGTTAGTGTCGGCGCAAGTTTAGATGCTAACTGGGAACGGGGCGAAGTTATGCGTCGAGGCGGCGACTGGAATAAGATTGTTTCTAATCGTAAACGTATGTTAGAAGTATGTCCTGATGTAGACTTTTTTATTAGTGCTACCCTTAGTATAATGAACGTATTTAATGTTGTGGATTTTCATAGAGAATGGATCGAACAAGGATTAATAAAGCCACAGGATTTTCATATTAATATACTACAAGATCCACAGCGTTATAGAATAGATGTGTTGCCGCAAGAAATGAAACAGCGTGTAAAAGAGCTGTACAATAAACACATAGAATGGCTTGCTCCTCAGGATCATTTAGCAAGAGCAGTTAACGGTTATCGCAGTGCCATAACATTTATGAATGCAGATGACAAAAGTCATTTAATACCAGAATTTGTAAAACGCACACAGGAAATGGACAGGTTTAGAAATGAAAATTTCTTTGCAGTGTTTCCAGAACTAGAAGGACTACTTACATATGCCTAGATGTATATTACCATGGATTAGTATAGAAGCAACTAGCATGGGCACAATGCGTCCTTGTTGTTTAGTGACAAATGAAATACCTGATCTTAATTTAAAAACTAATACACTAGAAGATGGGTTTACCAGTGAGTATATGCAAAATCTTCGTGCTGCATTCAGAGATGGAAAAGAACCCGGGCAGTGTAGTCGTTGCTGGTTAGAAGAAAATGCTGGTAAAAAAAGTAAGCGGCAGTATATGTTAGAAAAGTTTAAGCATATAGAAGTAGATTGGGAAAATGTTTACCAAGGACACGGATTAAAATTTTTAGATTTAAAACTGGGAAATATTTGTAATCTAAAGTGTCGTATTTGTGGCAGTTGGAGCTCTAGTAAATGGGCTCAAGAAGAATTAGATTATGTTACAAATAATAAAGACCATATCGCAAGACAATGGTTACGAGATGGACAGTGGCCCAGAAAGTCTCCTAATTTTTGGAAACAACTAGACGAAATATTACCTGAAGTTAAATATTTTGAATTTACTGGAGGTGAACCATGGATGATCAAACAACATTTTGATTTGCTACAACGAGCAGTAGATCGAGGACTTGCAAAAGATATAGATATACATTATAATACTAATACTACACAGTTTCCAAAAGATCCTAGTATTTGGCAACACTTTAAACATGTACAAATAGCATTCAGTGTAGACAATACCGAAGAGCGGTTTGAATATGAACGCTATGGTGCTAAATGGCGTACAGCAAATACTAATATTCGCAAAATAAATTGTTTAAGAGAAGAAGGATATCCTATTACTACACAGTTATGCACAACATGGAATGTACAAAACATCTATTATATTGATGAAATATTAACTTGGGCAGAAACCATGGACTTTAACAATATACACTTTAATTTGATGCACGATCCCTGGGAGTTTGCACTTAGTAATTTACCTCGCAGTGCAGTAAGCCAAACAATGATTTATCTACAAAAACAACAAGTAAAATGGACAAAGTATGCAGGTGATATTGATGCACTTAAAAAGATAGTCGTACACAGTAAACAAGAAAGTGCAGAAGAGTTACACAACAAACTTAGACGTACAGATTTATACCGTAATCAAAATTTTGCACAAAGTCATAGTAAAATAGCAAAGGCGATTGACTATGAGCTATAGAATTGCATTAGGCTGTAGTCACACATATGGTGTTGGAGTTGAGCCCAATCAAGCATGGCCCAGTTTGCTAGGACTTACTAATTTAGGTGCACCAGGAGTAAGTACAGACTATTGTGCTAGAATATTACACGATTACCTTAAAAATAATACAGTTGAGGCAGTTTATATACTTTATCCAAACAAAAATAGATTTGAGTATATAGAAAATAACCAAATTTATCAAAGTTTGCCTACAGATAAAAATAGAATTAAGTTTATGGAATCACACAATGATGAATGGTGTGAAAAAAATTATCTTATACAGACAAGTAAAATTATAGGTTTATGTGAAAAATATAATTGTTTGCTAATTGATTTAGAGTTTGAAGATTTAAATTATATCATTGATCATAATGATAGATGGCCAATGGGTACAGATAATTTACATTTTGGACCACAGTGGCACAAATGGGTTGCAGATTTATTTACAGTGCGGAAAAGTTTTATAGAATATGCAAAAACCAGATAACCTATGTATGGCACCATGGACACATACTTATTTGAGTCCACAAACAGAACGGAGACTGTGCTGTGCTAGTCGTGAACCTGCACAAAACTTCAAGCAATATATAGACACTGCAGAAGGCACTAACGAGTATAAGCCACAAACACTGGATGAATGGTGGAACGGAGAACATATTCGTCGTATTCGCATGCAGATGTTAAACAACGAAGTGCCGCCTGAGTGTGAAGTTTGCGACAAACGACTGCTTAATCAAGACGTGTACAGAGACTATTTTAATCATTTATTTGCACACAAATGGGAAGATGTAGTAGTGAATACAGAATGGGACGGATATACGTCAATGCAACCTGTAAGTTGGGATTATAGGTTTAGTAACCTATGCAACTTCAAGTGTAGAATGTGTGGACCAATGTTGAGTAGTAGTTGGGAAACAGAAGCTCGTAAGCAAGGTAAGATTGAACCTTGGATGGAAAAACCTGTTAAAGGATCAATAGAACAATTTCAAACAGATGTTGTAGAACAAGAGTTTGCACAAGCAGTTGAGGAACATCGGGTAGAAGAAGTATACTGGGTAGGCGGTGAACCACTTATGTATGAACAACACTGGCGATATATGCAACGTATAATTG
>Ga0070749_10002544_pt1 | contig 12246 bp, 10 predicted proteins | sample VirMetDEL_Nov_18_FD_75180 | JGI IMG/M metagenome (GOLD analysis project Ga0070749, IMG submission 75180) | Aqueous microbial communities from the Delaware River and Bay under freshwater to marine salinity gradient to study organic matter... | ecosystem: Environmental > Aquatic > Marine >...
AACAGATGCCGAAGACACAGGCGGGTTGACTTCATTCGACTCAGATGGGTTTACAGTTGATGGGTCTTTCGGCTCGTCTGGAGAAAGTGGTTTTACCTACGCAGCATGGCAATGGTTAGCCGGAAACGGCACCGCGTCGAATACAGATGGAAGCACACCCTCTGTATGCTCGGTGAACGCTACGAGCGGCTTTAGTATCAAAACCTATACAGGTACGGGTGCCTTGGCTACGGTCGGGCATGGTCTTGGGGCGGAGCCACAATTTATTGCAATTAAAGGCCGAACAAACGTGGATAGCTGGGGCGTTTATCCCGGCACTTCGACGGGATACGGCGGTCAGTATCGGCTCAAGCTAAACGAAACATCTCCTGTTTTGGCCTCTAGTGTCTACTGGAACAACACTGACGCAACCAGCAGTGTCTTTACGGTTAATACCGATGCGCAGGTTAATGGGTCTGGTGTTGATTATGTTGCCTACGCTTTCGCAGAAGTAGAAGGCTTCAGCAAAATCGGCAGCTACCAAGGAAATTTAAGTACAAACGGGCCGTTTGTTTACACGGGTGGTCGCCCGACATTCCTTCTTATAAAGAATGTAACCTACGCTGCCGATTGGTTGCTTCTGGACGGAAATCGAAGCCCGTACAATGTGGTAGATGATTACCTGCACCCCAACACTACGGGAGCGGAAGGTGTTAACTATGCTGTAGATTTCCTCGCCAACGGATTTAAGATCAGAGGGGGAAATACCCTCCATAACCAAGGCACGATTATTTACTTTGCAATCATGGGTAACCCCTTTGGCGGCGATGGTGTCGCCCCCGTCCCGGCTCGATAGGAGAAAGACATGTGGACATATAACGGAAAACGTATTCGTGAGGGTCGGGCATGGACGGACGACAATGGCGTTCAGCATCCGGCTAACTGGGCTATCTGGTCTGAGGACGAGAAGGTTGCTCACGGTCTTGTCTGGACCGCCCCTCAGACAAAACCTGATGAGCGGTTCTACTGGTTCTCGCAAAATGCTGACGGGACGTATGTAATTACGCCAAAGAGGCTGGAAGATACCAAACGAACGACTCACGCTGGTGTACCGCTGCTGGATGATAACGGTGTGCAGATGGTGACCAAGGGTCTGAAGTCGAACTGGATTGCCCAAATCAAGCAGACACAGGGTTCGCTTTTGGCACAGACGGATTGGGCGTACATCCGCAAGACCGACACAGGCATTGCAGTTCCGGCGTATATTCAGACATACCGCGATGAGGTTCGTCTGGCTGCTGGGATTATCGAAGGGCAGATTGCAGCATGTGCCGATCTCGATGCTTTCAAGGCATTGTTTGTTGTCCCGACCGATGCTGACGGCAATCCTACTGGCAATGCTCCCATCTACAACTGGCCTGATTCAATCTAATGTTTAAGTGTCTTGCAGCATTTGCCTTACTTATAGCATCAGTTAGCTTTGCTAACGCACAGATTTCTGATAATATATGTAATACAGACTTTGAAGAAATCCACAAAACACTGACTGAAAAATATAAAGAGCGTTATATCTTTGCAGGTATAACTATAAGTGGCAGTCCTCTTCATTTTTATCTTGGCAAAAACACATGGACTGTCATTGTGCAAACCGTTAATGGCGAATATTGCACAGGACCACAATACTCAGGCCAAACAATTATGGACAATACGAGGCTACCCGATGTCAGAAGTTAAACTTAGTGATGTAGATTTGGGCCGACTTATACAGGCAGTTGAAACTTTGACAAGTGAGGTTACAGCTTTAAATTCTCGTGTTCGTGAACTTGAAACACAGTTGGCAAAAGGCAAAGGTTTATTTTCAGGTGTAGTTTTAGTTTCAGGCGCATGTGGTGCATTAATTGCAGCAGTTTTAAATAAGTGGCTATAGCTTAAAAGGAAAGATTAAATATGGCTTCAACATATACAACTCGTATTCGTCTTGAAAAACAAGGAGACGGAGAGAACCCAAACAGTTGGGGTGATATTCTTAACCAGAATGTAATTGATCTGGTTGACTCAGCAGTTGCTGCTTATACTACTGTAAGTATTTCAGTAGGAGACGTTACTCTTACAACAAATGATGGATCATCAGATCAGGCTCGTTCAGCATTTCTTGAATTTGTCGGTGAACTAACAACTTCAATTAATGTTATTATTCCCGGTGTTTCAAAAGGCTACGGTGTTAGAACAAACTTTTCAACAGTAAGTTCAGGTTCAACTATTACTCTTAAGACTGCTGCTGGTGATGGCTACTCAATTCCTACTAGTGCTGCTAATGGTTATGTCTTTTGTGATGGCGTATCAGTACACGGGCTAAATGCTTCAGGTCTTGGGCTGGGTACTGCTGCAAATAGAGATATTGGAACAGGTACTGAAAATGTTCCTGACGTTTCAATTGCAGATGCACGATATGCAAGGTTGTCTGCAACAAATACACTTACTGCTGCAAATACTTTTACTTCAGTTGCAACATTTAATGGCACTGCAGTTTCAATTGAAGCTTCAGCAACATCATTTAGAAATCAAGTATATGGTCCTGTTGTATCACTAACTGATGCTACTTCAATTGCGCTAGATATGTCAACAGGAAACCACTTTGCAGTTACTCTTGGTGGAAATAGAACTCTTCAAAATCCAACAAATGCAGTTGCAGGGCAGGTAGGACATATCTATGTTTACCAAGACGGTACGGGTTCTAGAACGCTTTCATTTGGTGATTCATACAGATTTGCAAAAGGTGTCGCACCTACAATGACAACTAGTATTAATTCTACTGATCTGTTGGTATTTAGTGTTCGCGGTGTTTCAGCTATTGATATACTACCTGTTCTTGATCTAAAACCTGAAGTGTAAAAATTTATGGCTTCAACTGATTCTAGACTTACTAAACTTGAATTTAGACCGGGATTTCACCGTGAATCCACTCAGTACTCTGAGCAGGGTTCATGGTATGACGGCAATCGTGTAAGATTTAGAAACGGTAAGCCTGAAAATCTTCGTGGTTATAATCTTTTTTCAAATACTTCATTTGATGGAACTGCTCGTGCACTTCGTACATGGGCAAACAATGACAGTGAAAAACTTCTTGCGTTTGGTACTGAACAAAAGTTTTATATTTATGGAACAAACGGTTCAGTTACAGATGTAACTCCATTTAGAGATACATTTGATGGTTCAGATATTCAACTAACTGCAAGTAGTCCTCTTGTTAAAGTTTCAATTACAAACCACGGTGTTAGTGTTAATGATTGGTTAGAATTTACAAGCTGTACTTCAACAACGGGTGGTTTTAATTTAGTTGATAGCAATTATGGTGGTCCTATATATGCTGTAGCTTCAGTTGAAAGTCTTAATGTATTTTATGTAAGTACTGTTTCAGCCCCAGTGTCAACTACTACAACTCAAGCAGGTGGAGGATTTTATCTTTCAACTGGTTTGACAAATAGTATTCAAGGTTTGGGCTATGGTGCTGGTGTTTATAATGCTGGTACAAGTACTACTGGTGAACGTGCGTGGAATGAAGCGGCTGAAAGTTCATCTATCACATTTGCATTAACTCAGTGGAGCTTAGATAACTGGGGGGAAGACCTAATTGCCAATCGTAGGGGGGAAGCAATTTTTTACTGGGATCAGGACGCATCTACATCTCCGGTGCGTATGACTTCAGTAACTAATGCTCCCTCCTTCAACAATTCAATTATTGTGTCGCCACAGGATAGACATTTGATTGCACTTGGTTCAGTTCCCTTTGGTGGTTCTGAGCTTGATCCAATGACTGTACGTTGGGCCGACCAAGAAGACTATACTGAATGGACACCATCTGCAACTACAACGGCTGGTGAGTTTAGATTTACTGATGGTACTGAAATACGTGGTGCAGTACGCTCACGTAACAACATTAATATTTGGACTGACAATGCGCTATACCTAATGCAGTATGTTGGCCCACCATTTACATTTAATCAACGACAGGTAGGTTCAAACTGTGGTCTTATTGCACCTCATGCTGCTGTAGACTACAATGGTATTTCATACTGGATGGGCGAAAATGATTTCTTTGCTTTTGATGGTCAGGTAAAAGTTCTTGACTGTACCTTCAGAACTTACCTATTTGAAAACTTTAACATGGCAGCAGCAGATAAAGTTTATGCTGGTGTCAATTCAGAGTTTAGAGAAATTATTTGGTTGTGGCCGTCAAATGCTTCAGCCGATACAGGTGTAATTGATTCATATGTAATCCACTCACCTGAAGGAAACTATTGGGTTTATGGCTCAAGCTTTTACTCAACATTCCAAGATAGAAACGTATTTAATAATACAATCGCAACTGGCAATAATTACATTTGGAATAATGAACCTGAAAATATTTATAGTGGCTATGATGTTGATACAGGACAAAACATGGCTCTGTCATCTTTTATTGAGTCAGCAGATTTTGATATGCAGGAAGGTAATCAGTTAATGTTCCTTGACAGAATTATTCCTGACTATGATATTACTGATGGTTCAATTCAGTTTACAATTGTAACTAAAAAGTATCCTAATGGTCCTGAAATTACAAAGGGTCCATATAACATTACTGCTTCAACACAAAAGATTGATCTACGTGCAAGAGGCAGACAGGCGTTTGTTCGTGTTGATAGTAACTCACAAAACACTTCATGGTCATGGGGTGCACCAAGAATTTCATTGCAGCCTGATGGTGATAGGTAATGGCAAACTATCCTGAGTTACCTTTTTATGTCACGCTTAGTTCAGAGGAACTAAACAGATTGTATACTGAGTTACAGCGTTATGCTGCAGTTCTTAAACTTGAACTTGAAACACGTGACACTGAAGTTAATAACTCAGTAAGTACAAGAATTTATTCAGTTACTAGTGTAGATGAAATTGGTAGACCGTTCAATGGCAGTGTTGCTTTTTCTACAAGCACTGGTAAATATCGTGGCTACGTTAGCGGAACCGGATGGGTGGATTTTAACTAATGGATATTAAACAGTTTCTTTTGACATCTAATTATATTCAGAATGTCAACTCAGGTGTAGTTATGCCAATCAATGAGGCATCAAAACCTTTTGGTGACGATGTGGCAAATAAGCAGAAACCATTGTATAATAAACCAAAACAGGAAGTAATTGACGATAGTAGAATGACACAATCTAATGTCGCCAATCTAGGGAGATTTGCATAGTTATGGCAACAGTTGTAAATAGAGAAGCACCATACAGCGGACTAGCTAACCTTATGGCTATGCGTGGCCGTATGGGTGACACTGAACTGGTACATATGTCACCGTCTGAGATTAAGGGACTTGCCTCTCTTGGTCAACTTACTGTCAATCCTGATACTGGTCTTCCTGAAGCATTTAAGCTGAAAAGTCTACTACCAACTATTGCAGGTATTGGTGCTGCTGTTGCAACTGGTGGTACAAGTCTTCTTATTCCTGCTGTTGCAACTGGCCTTACTTCAGCAGTAGTTAATAAAGATATTGGCCGTGGTTTGTTTGATGGTCTACTGTCCTATGCAGGTGGATCAATTATGCGTGGACTATCAGGAGGTGGTGAGGCTTTTGGTGAACTTGCTAAACCTGCTGCGGCTACGGTAACTACTGCTACACCATCAGCAGCAGCCTCAAAAGCTGCACAGGAGTTTACTGCTGCACAAATGGCTCAAGTTAGTCCTACTGCCGCTAGTGCTATGTCCGCTGGTCTTCCTGTTGGTGGTCCTGCAATCCCTGCTGGTGGAATGTTGGCTCCATTTCCTGCATCATCTGGTATTGGTTCTATGGTTCCCGGTGGTCTTACTCCCTCAGTTCCTTTAACAACATCTATTAGTCCTGCTGCTGGAACTTTTACGGCTGTTAAAGATATTACACCATCATTTGTGGGTAGGCAGCTTGGATATGAAACAATTAAACAAGGTGCAACACTTACACCTATGCAGGTAGCACAACTTGGTGGTGGTACTGCAGGATTAACAACTAGCCAAATGGCAGGTCTTTATGCCCCACAAGCTATTGCAGGGGTTGGTGGTTCAATGCTACAAGATGCAATGACACCAGAGTATCAACAGCCTGAACTTCTTTCAGGAACTGTAAGTACACCAAGAACTCCAAGAACTATTACACGTACTCCATTAAGAAGCACACCAGTAACTGAAGAAGAGGCATTAGGTGCTGCACTTGGTACTGGACCAGCTTTACGGTTTAGTGATTACACAACTCGTTATGCCAATCAAGGTGGACTAGTTGGCTATGCAACTGGTGGCGGTATACGTCCTGTTGAGTCGGCTGGTGAGCCATCAAATGATCCACAAGCTAATGTTGGAACTGGCGTAGTCGGAAATGTAAATGTTACTGATCCTGTTGATATTGGTTTGGGAGCATTTAATCCTTCACCATTAAGCCTTGGGCTTGGACTAGTAGGACTTGCAATGGGTGTTCCGGGACTAGGTTTGGCTTCTTCAATGATAGACACACCAAATGTAAATGCTCTTGGGCAAACTCAGGCATACGGTTATGGCAATCAAAGTATTGATGCTTTTGGAAATACTGTTGGAACAACTCAATCTGATATGTCTAGCATGTCTGCTGCTCCTGCAACTGTGGGTGTAACTCCCGGACTACAAGACCCAATGGGTGTCTTTGGAGACTTTACATCTAGTGGAGATGGAGTATCCGCTGATAGTGATATGGGTGGAATGAGTGGTGTTGATGGTTCTGAGGAGGGGGCTGCTGGTGGTTTTGAAAGTGGTGGTCTTATAGCTATGCTACAACGAGGTGGCTTGTTATCACCTACACAAAACCCTTCATATTTTGAAGGTGTGGTTCCCGGCACTGCACATGGCATGAAAGATAATGTTGCATTTAAAGTTCAGGGTGGTAGTATAGATACTGCAATGCTTTCACCCGGAGAGTATGTTGTACCTGCAGATGTAGTGTCAATGCTTGGTAATGGCAATGGAGACAGTGGCGCAAAACAACTTGACGTATTTGCAAAAAATATTCGCCAAAAAGCATTTGGCACAGAGAAGCAACAGAAACAAATTAATGCACCAAAAGAACTAGGACAACTAGCAACAGCATAGGTAAATGATTGTATATAAGGCAGAAGCCAAACACATTGAAGCAATTTTTCCATACGTTGAACACTTACTACTCAAAGCCCTCAGTCGAGGTGTTGGTGAAATTACAATAGATCATGTTAAGGAATATTGCAAAGCTGAACAACAGCAACTGTGGTTGGGATTGAATGAAGATAGTGAGAGTATTGAACTGGTATTTACAACAGAGATTGTTGACTTTCCAACAGGACAACGACATCTGTTTATTCAGTTGACAGGAGCGGAAGACCACACAATTGGTAATTGGATGGAAGCTTGGTCTAAACCTCTTGATGAATTTTGTAAAGAACAAAAGGTTAACTACATACGTACCTCAAGTAGAGATGGTTGGCTAAAAGTTCTTAAACCTCTGGGATATGAAAAGTATTACACTGTGCAACTAAAGGAAGTGAAATATGATTAACTGGGTTACACAACTTAGCATTAAGGAAAAGGTAAAGTTATTCAATAAACTTTACGATGAACTTGCTGGTTATGGCCGGGAAGGTGACACTGAACTTGCTCATGTCAATCCTTTTGAAGCTAAGTTGCTTAAGGCAGTTGGTGGTTCAGGAACAATTAACCCTGTAACTGGTCTGCGTGAATATAAAGGCGGTGGTTCTTCTCCTCCTCCTCCTCCTGCACAGCAAACAGTTCGACAAGAAACTACTATTCCTGATGAGCTTAAACCCTTTGTCACTGATATTCTTGAGGAATCACAGGCTCAGTATCGGCAACGTCAGGAAGAAGGATATGTTCCTTATGAGGGTGCACAAATTGCACAGTTTACTCCTGAACAGCAACAGGCATTTCAGGCAACACGTGGTATCTTTGAGCAGGGTCTTGCAGGTACACCACTAGGCCAGTCAACAACTTATCTTGCACCTGCACTTGGTGCTACAACAGCCTCAACACTTCCAACTACTGCCGCTACAATTGGTCAGTATATGGACCCCTACCTTGAGAATGTTCTTCGAGTACAAGAACAGGAAGCAAGACGTGCAGATGAAATCAGCAGACAGGGCCGTGCAGCACAGGCGGTCCAAGCTGGTGCATTTGGTGGGTCACGTGAAGCAGTCATGGAAGCTGAAGCACAGCGTGGTCTAGAAGATCGTCTAGCTTCACTACGTGCTTCTGGCATGTCACAGGCTTATCAAACTGCACAGCAGATGGCTGAAGCACAAAGAGCAAGAGAACTTGCTGCTGGTCGTCAGTATGCAGCACTAGGTGAAACGGCTGCACAGCAACAGGCTCGTGAGATTGGTGGTCTTGCAGCAACTGGTGAAGCACTTCGTGGTCAGCAACAAGCAGCACTTGATATTGCCAAAACACAGTTCATCGAAGAACAACAGTTTCCACAAACACAGCTACAGCAGTACAGTTCAATTATTCGTGGTTTCCCACTTACACCAAGTCAACTAGAAACTAGACAGACTGTTACGCCACAGCCTTCACTTACTCAGCAGCTACTTGGTGCTGGTATTGGTGCTGCTGGTCTTGCTGGTGCTTTTGGTGCATTTAAGAAAGAAGGTGGCCTTGTTGGTCTAGCTGAAGGTGGTCGTCCTATGGATGCCATGCCTATGGCTGCTATGCCAATGAAGCCTCGTCGTCGTGCTGCTGATCTTGGTTCTGCCATTGGCGATCTTGCAAAGCGTATGGGTACTGGACGCAGCATGTCTCAGATTGGTGGTGGATTGACAAGTGTTCTGTCAGCCCCTGCAATGTCACAAAACATGCAGCAGATGATGCCACAACAGGCTTCAGCTACACCAATGCAGATGCCGTCACAACGGTTTATGAACGCTGGTGGTAAGGTTGGTTATTATCAGCAAGGCACTGGTTCAGAAACTGTTGCTAACTTAAGTCTTTATCCACAAGATATGTTAGCCAAACTAGTGGCTGAAGGTAAAATTACTCCACAGCAAAGACAAGAAGAGATCAATAGACGTTTTGGACGAGTCCGTGATCCACGAACAAGGCAGCGTGTAGAAGATCAATCAATAAGAGATACAGGAACTACTGTTTTAAGTCAGGGAGAACGTCCTCCAGTACAACCAGTTACACTATCAGGAATAGGTGGTGGTGAATTTGCGGGAATGAAAGCTTCTCCCTCTCCATATGGAGATGTTCCTTCTATTGGAGAGTTAAGAGAACGGGCTATGCAAAATGCCGAAACTATTGACCAACGAGTTGTTGCTCAAAATCTAATAGCTAGAAGTGGTTTCCCCGGAACTGGAGCAGATATCGGTCTTTCTAATGGAGAAATTGTAGCTGCAGTTCCTGCTGGAACTTCTGCACCTGCTCCTACACAGCCATCTACTTCAGGAAGACTTGGAGATTATAGTATAGAGATTCCAAAGTTGCTACAAAAAATTGAAGAAGAAAGAAAAAACATTACAAATAATATGGCAGCTTTATCAGAACTTAATAAAAATAACCAAATAAAGAGAGATGAGTTTTTAAGAGCAAGTCAAGATTTAGGTCAACAACAAATTGATATTAATCAGCAAAGAAAAGAATTGATTAGTACAAGAATGAATCAGTCACCTGAACATCAAGCTTTTAAAGAAAGACTTGCAAAGTTGACAGATGAAAAGACAAGACAAGATGAGCTTAAGTCTGACTTTGACAAACAGGCTTTTCTTGATCTTGCACGATTTGGTTTTGGCGTAGCATCAAATGTTGATTGGGCCTCTGAAGCCGGTAAGGCAATTGAAAACTTTGCTGAAACAAAGAAAGAAGAAAGGGCTGCTAAACGCGATCTTTCTAAGGAAGTTACAAATGCAATGGCTCTTGAACTTGACTTGTCAGACAAGGAAAGAAATCGTCTTGAGGGACTTCAAGATCAACTTCTTAATACCGATGAAAAATCTTTGGCAATTGCTACTGCTAACATTGATACTATCAGACAATTAGACAAGGAAGCTGCAAACGATTTCATTACAGAATTAGCTACAAAGAATAATATGAGTAAAGAAACGATTGACCAAACTATTGATTTGATTGATAAACTTGGAGATATTTACGAAGGGATTGAAACGGCACAAGCAAAGGGTGCAGATTATGATCCTGTGCCAGATAGTGTTCTTAATGATATCGTTAATAGTTCAGGAATAGCTGCGCTAAAAGGCTATGAACCTGCTGATTTTAAAAATGCTTTTCGAGATGAAGCTGAGCCATATCTTAAAAGGGTTGGTGCAGGAAAAGGACAGGCAACTACTATAGCATCTAGACTTGCACAAGACGAAGAATTTATGAAAAGAGTTCGCAACAAAATGGAAAGATATAGAGCCGCTAGAAGTAGAGGTCAAATAGTGCAAACCAATGGTAGCGGTAATCCTTCTGTAACTCAGATAACTAAAGATGACATAATGACTACTTTAGCAGGGCAATAATAATGCCAGTTAGTATTGAGTCACAAACTTTTCAAGAAACTCGTGAAGCTCTTGAGCGTCTTGCTGGAGAGAACGAAGAGTTTTTACGTGATAAAGAACTTCAAGATAAACTTGTAAGGGAAAAGGGACTTGACCCAAAAGAATTTCGTGAAGCCTACAGATCATATGTCAAAGAATACAAAGGAGGACGGAGAGATTTTCGTCCTAAAAGTACTATGCTTGGCAGGTTTGCTGGTCGCGCTGTTGGTGAGATAGTTGAAGGTGCTGAAGGATTAGCTGGATTAGCTGGTGTATCTCTCAAGGAAGGTGCAAAGGATTTATCCAATGCAGTTTTTGGACATCAGCTTTCAGATAAGATTGAAGAAGATTTAGAATCTTACCTTGATCCGTATCATGGGGATGACACACTAGCTAGTGTTGAAAACATTGGTGGACAAATTGCTTCATTTTTTGTTCCATTTACAGGAGCAATGAAATTAGTTAATCTAGGTGGCAAAGCTGCTAACGCTACCCGTTTGTCATCTGTTGCTGGTAAGGCAGTTCCTAAACGTCTTAAAACTCAAAAGGCAGCTAACATAGGAAAGATGGTTGTAGCAGGTGCTGCGGCTGACGCATTTCTTACAGGCAAAGAACGTACTGCAATTGAGGAAGTTCTTAATGATGACGACGCAGTTGATGCACTACGTAGACTTGAAGAAAATGCAAGTGATCCAGATGCTAAAAAGTATCTAGACGATTTTCTATTTAGTCTTGGAATAGGTGTTGGTTTTGTAGGTCTTGGTGTTCCCCTTATGAAAGGATACCAAGCCTTAAAAGGTACTGGTACTGGACAGGCTGTAACTCGACTTGGTAAAAAATATATTGGTAGAAACTTTAGCAGTCGTGGCGGCACTGATGATGTTACGCTTGGTTTAGTTGTTGAAAGCAACAAAGCTTCTCGCGCAGCCCTTGAACGTGCTGATGGTGTTGCCAATGATCTTAATCGTGCAGTTTCAAAAGCAAATAAAAGAGGTGCTAACATCTCAGATGAGTCACTTAATCTTGCATTAAGTGGAGACGAGGCAGCTATGTCTGCTTTGCCTAGTGAGGTGGCTGAACAAGTTACAAAGATGCGTAGCAATATGGATGACATTTCAAAGTATTTGTCAGACAATGTTTATACTGGAGAGCTTAAAGCTGCCTTTGATAAAAACATGGGTACGTATATCAATAGAAACTACGCCATCTTTGATGATCCTACACAAAGAAAGTTAATTCAAAAAAGTGTAGGTAACTATATTGCAGGTAAGGGTGTAAAGGACGCTAACGTAAAACAAACTATAGATAATACTGTAGAGTATTTACGTAAAAAGTATCCAAAGGCTTCACCACAAGAAATTAATAACAAGTTAAAGCAACTTGTTGATACTGGTAATCAGCAAGATGCCAATGCTTTTTTTGATATTGTTGGTGCTGTTAATCCACTATCTTCCTCAAAGGAACTTAGGCGTAGGACTGAGATACCAAAAGAAATTAGGGCATTGTGGGGTGAGGTAAAGAACCCCTATCAAAATTATGTCAACACTTATACAAAACTTGCAACACAAAAAGCACAGCATGATTTTGTTGGTGAGCTTGGACAACATCTTATTAAAACAGGTAAGGCTGTTGGTATTGATGATTTGCCAGTTGGGCAGGACTTTGTTAAGTTTGGAGACATTGCACAGAAGTATAGTGCTGCTGCTCGTCAACA
>Ga0070749_10002546_pt1 | contig 12241 bp, 20 predicted proteins | sample VirMetDEL_Nov_18_FD_75180 | JGI IMG/M metagenome (GOLD analysis project Ga0070749, IMG submission 75180) | Aqueous microbial communities from the Delaware River and Bay under freshwater to marine salinity gradient to study organic matter... | ecosystem: Environmental > Aquatic > Marine >...
CCCAAGGCCCAGAGCTGGGCCGAAAAGAATGAGTGGTTTGGTCAGGACGAAGTCATGACCTACGCCGCGTTTGGGATTCACCGCAAGCTCGTCGAAGAAGAAGGCTTTGACCCAACAAGCGATGAGTATTATACTGAGATCGATCGGCGGATGCGTGTGGAGTTTCCACAAAAGTTCGCTGCCAAGAAATCGAGCACGAAGAGTCAGGTCGCCTCTGCTGGTTCTTCTGCGTCTCGCACCAACAAACAGGGGCGCCGGTCGGTAAAGCTGTCACCGTCGCAGATTGCCATCGCGAAGAAGCTGAATGTTCCTCTCGAGGAATACGCGAAATACGTGAAGGAGTAAGTGACAATGGCTGACAGAACACCCCGAGCCGCAGAAACCCGCGACAAAACGCAACGTCGCAAACCTTGGGCGCCGCCCAGCCACCTCGATGCTCCTGATCCCCCTGCGGGATACAAGCATCGCTGGATTCGAACCGCAATGCGGGGCGAGGAGGACAAAGTGAACGTCCATGCCAAGCTTCGTGAAGGATGGGAACCCGTCCGTGCGGATGAGTATCCGGATCAAAACTATGCTTCGATCGACGAAGGTCGATACGCAGGCATTATCGGGAATGGTGGTCTGATGCTGTGCCGCGTACCTGAAGAAACAGTGCAGGAAAGAGCCGCGTATTACGGGAACCGGACCCGCGAACAAATGCAAGCTGTGGATCAGGACCTGATGAGGGATGAACATCCCTCGATGCCGATCACAAGAGATCGGCGCAGTCGTGTCACGTTCGGTGGTCGCAGTAGCGACGCCGACTAATTGAAACTGAAGGAGCTATACCATGGCTAACATCAATGGTGCCTTTGGTCTTCGTCCTATCGGCAAGATGGGTCAGAACACCAACAGCACCGGTGCCACTGAGTATCGCATTGCCTCCAGCAACACGAATGCGATCTATCAGGGCTCTCCTGTTATCCCGCTCGCCGCCGGTGTCATTGACATCGTTGGCGCGGACGCAGGCGGCACTGTGGGTCTGCTTGGTGTTTTCTGGGGCTGCGAATACGTCTCGTCGGTCACCGGTGAAAAAGTCTTCTCGAACTACTGGCCGGGGACGGGTGCAGACTCGAACTTCCCCGTCAAGGCGTTCGTGTATGACGATCCCGCCCAGCTGTTCCTGATCGCGACGTCGAACGTCGTGGCAGCGGCTGACACCGAAGCCGAGGTTCGTGCCGCAGTGTTTGCAAACGCAAACTTTGCAGACGGCACCGCCGGTTCGACGACCACGGGTCTGTCGAGCGCAACGCTGGACCTCAACACCATCGCCACCACCAACACGCTGAACATGCGGATCATGGGCGTCCTCGACGACCCGGAAAACTCCGACTTCACCGCGGCTGGTGTGGGCATCATCGTTCGTCTGAACAACCACTTCAACTCGCCGAACGGCGCGATTGCTGGTGGCACTGTTTCGACGACTGGCGTGTAAAGGAGGTCTGAGTTATGGCTATTTCTCGCGCACAACTTGCGAAAGAGCTCGAACCGGGTCTCAACGCTCTGTTCGGCATGGAGTATGGTCGCTACGAGACCCAGCACTCCGAGATCTACACCACCGAATCTTCGGATCGTGCATTCGAAGAAGAAGTGATGCTCTCGGGCTTCGGTGCTGCTCCGACCAAGTCGGAAGGCTCGGCGATCACGTTCGATGAGGCGACTGAGGCGTACACCGCGCGCTACAACCACGAAACCGTGGCGATGGCGTTTGCACTGACCGAAGAGGCCATTGAGGACAACCTCTATGACCGCCTCGGCAGCCGCTACACCCGCGCGCTGGCACGTTCGATGGCCCACACCAAGCAGGTGAAAGCCGCGGCTGTGCTTAACAGCGCCTTCGATGGTGGTGCAACGGCAATCGGCGACGGCAAAGCTCTCTGTGCAACGGACCACCCGCTCACCAGCGGCAGCACGTTTGCCAACGAGCCCACCACTCCCGCCGACCTGAACGAGACGTCGCTTGAGGACGCCCTGATCAGCATCGCCGGTTTCGTTGACGAGCGTGGTCTGAAGATTGCCCTTCGCGGCATGAAACTGATCGTGCCTCGCCAGCTGCAGTTCGTGGCCGAACGTCTGATGGTGTCGAACCTGCGGGTTGGCACGGCAGACAACGACGTCAACGCGCTGAAGTCCATGGGCATGCTGCCCGAGGGCTACGTGGTCAACGACTTCCTGACCGACCCGGATGCATTCTTCATCAAGACGGATGCTCCCCGCGGCTTCGTGCACTTTGAGCGCACCCCGCTCAGCACGGGTATGGAAGGAGACTTTGACACCGGAAACATGCGTTTCAAAGCACGGGAGCGTTACAGCTTCGGTGTTAGCGATCCGCGCTGTGTGTTCGGTTCGCCGGGCGCTGCGTAAGCGGCATCTGGATAGTGAATCCGAAAGGGCGGCTTCGGTCGTCCTTTCTTTTTGTTTGCAGCTCATGTATCCTACCCCCATCCCTGACAGCCCGCATGGTGCGCGCTGACACTAGCCACGACAGGAGACTCCAATGGCTAATACGACTTTCTCTGGGCCGGTACGCTCGGAAAATGGTTTCAAGTCCATCACCAAAAACTCGACGACCGGTGCAATCACCGAGATCACGACCATGGGCGGAGCTCCGGTAGCTCTCGCTGACGGCGATGTGACCCTGACCAATGCGACCCACAGCGGCCGCGTTCTGGTTGTTCCGGATGGCGGACAGGACAACACCTACACGCTGCCCACCCCGGTCGCAGGTGCAATGTTCACCTTCGTCTACGGCGGCGCAGCAGCTGACGCCACGGACTTTATCGTGGACGCAGGTTCGGACACCAACTTCTTCGTGGGCAATGTCGCATTCAACGACACCGACGATGGCGCAGCCTCTGTTGTTTTTGCTGACGGCGATTCGAACAGTGTTCTGCAGGTCAATGTTCCGGGGTCCGCGGTGATCAATGTGATGGCCAAGGACGGCACCAACTGGTACGTCTGGGGTTCGGTCACAGGCGCCACTGCCCCCGCCTTCTCCGACCAAGCGTAAGGGGGTCGAACATGGCCGGCTCTGACGTAAAGGCCAAATTTATCGAGGCCGACACCAACGCAGCAGACGCGGACAGCGTCTGCACTGCGGAAACCCTGTCCGGGGGTGGCGTGCAAGCCATCCCCATCGACGGTGCCGATGCCTCTGGCGGCGTGGCCACATTCACTGCGGCGCGGAAAATCACCGTGACAGCTTCGGGTGCCGATAGCGCACGCACGGTGACGGTGACGGGCACGGATGTGAACGGCGACGCGCAGACGGAAGCGATTGGGGTAACGGCTTCCGGTGTGTCCACTGGAACCTTGTACTTCCGCACTGTTACTGCGGTCACCGTGGATGACGACACAGTGGGCACCCTGTCTGTTGGCATGTCCAACGACGCGTTGGACGTGATCTTTGCCGAGCGGGCGCGACTCAAGGGGGCGTTCATCGTCAACTCTGACACCGCTGGGGTTCTCACCTTCACAAACGGCAGCGCTACGGGCACCGAAAAACTAAAGCTGGGCACGGTTGCTTCTGCAACAGCCGAGCGCGATGTAACCATCCCGTCCGAAGGGATCATGTTTGAAGCGGGTTGCTTCCTGCCATACACGGCAGGCACAACCGTCTTCACGAACATGACGGCCTTTCACGCGTAAGAGGTTCACTCGATGGCTCATGAGATCCGTTCCATCTCGCAGGTCGGAACCTCGGAGCCGTTTGAGCTTCAGGTGGCCCGGGGCCAGATCCCGGGCCACCAATTTATACACCGGCTCGGTCGCGTGCCGCAGATGTCGATCAACACCACGGGCACTGTTTGGGACGTCGATGACACAACTTATCCTTGGAGTGCTTGGGACACCGCTGGCACTATAACGGTAAGTCGTGCAGATGCTGGGGATGCGGATAAAAAAGTCATAATCACCGGATTGGATGCGGACTATAACCCCGTGTCGACCACTATTACGTTGACCAACGCCACAGGCAATACATCCTCGATAGTATTTAAGCGTCTGAATGAGATTCGCATGAACGGCACCTCTGGAAACGTGGGTCAGATTAACGTGTTGAAGGGGGCGACTACCGTTGGTCGAATTGTTGCCGGAGTAGGCCAGTCTCTAAAAGGGACTTACACAGTTCCAGCTGGCTTTACAGCCTACATTACCCAAGGCGTTATGACCATTCGAAGCGGGGCCGACGCCACAGGCACATTTTTCTATCGTCTTCCCAACGATCGGTTTGTGATTGGCCACACGTTTGAGGTCGCCAGTTCAGAATACACCTACGCATTCACTTGCCCACTGGCTCTTCCAGCAAAAACTGATGTGGATGTCCGCGCTTCGGTTCGTACAAACAACGCCCTGATCACCGCGGCGTACGACATCATTCTCATTCAAAATGCGGGGCCGCTCTGATGCCGAAGATCGACAAAGACAGCATGAAGTGCAATAAACCCCGTCGGCAAAAGTCTGGCGGAAAAAAGTTTGTTGTGAAGGCGTGCGACAGAGGCCAAGAGAAAATAGTTCGTTTTGGCGATGCCAACATGAAAATCAGAAAATCCAATCCAAAGGCGCGGGCCTCGTTCCGAGCACGGCACGGCTGCGACAAGGGCACCTTGGACAAGCTTAAAGCCAGATATTGGTCCTGCAGACAGTGGTGAACGACATGGGCAACATCCAACTCTCCCCCGAAGAACTCGAAGCGATGATGGACCGAGCTGCAAAACGCGGCGCCCATGCTGCGCTGAAAGAGCTCGGCCTGCACGACGACAATGCTCCGCAAGATATTGACGAGCTGCGCGGCCTGCTGTCCTCGTGGCGGGAGACCCGCAAAGCGGTCTGGTCCACGATCGTGAAGATCACCACCACGGCCATCTTGATTTTTATCACTGGCGCCGTTTGGATGTCGTTTAAGGATAAGGTGGGACAGTAGGATGAACCGTGCTAATATGGCCAAGCAGATAACGGAGGTTCCGATGGCTGGATGCAAAACGAAGATGAAGAACGGCGGCAAGGCTGTAGCCAAAAAGAAAGGTTCCGAGCGCGGCGGCAAGGTCGATCAGATGGCTTGTAGTCCCCGTAAGCAAATGGCTATGGGCAAGAAATAATGGCCAAGAAGGACGCCTGCTACCACAAGGTCAAGTCGCGCTATAAGGTATGGCCGTCGGCCTACGCCAGTGGCGCGCTGTCCAAGTGCCGCAAGGTGGGCGCCAAGAACTGGGGAAACAAATCCAAGCAGAAAAAGGCCAGTGGCGGCCTTGTTCGCGCGAGGATGTTCTGATGTCTGGGGAGTCACTGCGCAAATGGTTCAACCGGAATGACGGCAAGGGCTGGATTGACTGCAAGACGGGTAAACCCTGTGGTAGAAAATCAGCGACGGGAAAGAGTAAAAGACCTTATCCTGCTTGCCGCCCGACTAAAGCGCAATGTAAAAGTGCCAAAGCGAAAGCCGCGGCGAAAAGAAAGACGTCCTCGAAAAGAGTGAGTTGGAAAGCATGAAGGACAGCTCAAAACATCCTCGTGAATCAGGGCCCGGTAGATTTCGCCGTGAGTTGCTCCGCGAAAACTGGAATGAAAATAAAGAGGGGCCCCCCGCTCCACCAAAGCGCGAAGGCCCAGAGCTTAGAAAGCCAGACGGCGGGCTGGAACGGGCGTTGGTAAAACGCTATAAAAACGGCGGCTGCGTCATGGCTGGGCGTGGTGTCCGAGACACGAAGTTTGGATAGAGCATGACCACCTCAGGTTCCAGAGATTTTAATATCGACGCCGCCGAGATCATCGAGGAGGCGTACGAGCGCTGTGGCCTTGAGGTCCGAACGGGCTACGACGCCAAAACGGCGCGTCGGTCTCTAAACCTGATGTTTGCTGACTGGGCGAACCGGGGGCTGAACCTCTGGACCGTGGAGCAAGCTACGCTGACCCTGACCCAAGGTCAGGCGCAAGAGACCCTCGGTGCGGATGTCGTCGACATTCTTGAGATGGCCCTTCGCCGGGACGGCACGGACTACGAGATGGAGCGGATCAGTCGCGGTGATTATCTCGACTTCCCGAACAAGACCAGTCAGGGCCGCCCCTCGCAGTTCTATTTTGACCGCAGCATTGAGCCGGTGATCAACCTTTGGCAAACGCCTGAGAACTCGACGGACCAACTGGTCTACTACTACGTCCGCCGGATCGAGGATGTTGACACCTTGACCAACACGACGCAGATTCCGTTCCGGTTTTATCCGTGCATGGTTGCAGGCCTTGCCTATTATCTCGCCGTCAAGCGGGCCCCGGATCGCATTCAGATTTTGAAATCGCTTTACGAGGAAGAGTTCCAGCGCGCGGCGGAAGAGGACGAGGACCGGGTCAGCCTGTTCTTGGTCCCGGATCGGAGACGTTGATGGCTTTTGCCTCCGACAAAAATGCATATGGCATCTCGGACCGGTCTGGGTTCCGATACCGCCTGCGCGACATGCGCCGGGAGTGGACCGGCGCGCTTGTCGGTCCGGATGAGTACGAGCCGAAGCACCCCCAGCTTGAGCCACCACGCCCGGGCCCGGACCCACAAGCTCTTCGAAATCCCCGTCCGGACCGGCCGGAGTCTCTCGAGATATATGTTGGTGGCCCCACCGTCATGGCCCCCAAACTGGATCGCCCCCGCGCGGTGGGAAAAGTAGGTGTGGTTACCGTCAGCGCAGGGTCTTAACCTTGTCAAAAATGCGGGTTTCTGGTAGCGTGACTCTGCGACAGATCTAAGAGGACACAGACAATGGCAATCACGACGTACGCAGAGCTTCAGCAGGCGGTCGCTGATTGGCTGAACCGCGCTGATCTGGACCAGAAGATTCCAGACTTTATCACCCTTGCCGAAAGCACTTTGAACGATGTGCTGCGGTCCAGCTACATGGTCACCTCAGACACCCTAGCAATCACAAACAGCCGGGTCTCTCTTCCAGCTGACGTGCTTGAAGTTATCTATACGCAGGTTGCCAGCACACCCACACAGCCACTCGAACAAATTTCGCCCCAGCAGCTCGTCATGCTGCGCCGTGCACGTACGCGCCAGAACGGCGACCCCCGCTTTTTCGCCGTGGTGGGTAGAGAGATGTTGGTAACGCCAAGTCCCTCCGGATCTGTGTCTGTGGATGTTGATTACTACCAGCAGATTCCGGCACTCTCAAATTCCAATACCAGCAACTGGCTCTTGGACGAGGCGCCGCACGTGTATCTGTACACGTCGCTTCTGCATGCCACGCCGTTTCTCATGGATGATGCTCGTTATCAGGTGTTCAACAGCACCGTTTCGCAGCAGGTTATGAGCGCTGTACGCTCCTCTCAGACGCTGTCGTTTGACGACATTAAAGCTGCCGGCTTCTCATTGACGGCCCCCACGGACATGGGTTCCAGTGCCGCCAGTCCGCTGAGTGGAACAGTTGCTGCGTCTCCGGTTATGCCGCAGGGGTAAAGAATGGCCTTTACCTACGCCCAGCTTAAAGATGCGGTCGCTGCGTGGATTAACAAACCGGACATCGAGCAATCGATTCCTATTTTTGTGCGTCTCGCAGAGGAGCGCATCTTAAAGGGTGTGCAGCTGTCGCTGTTCCAGAAAAACGCGACTGCTACTGTCTCCTCTGGGGGACAATACCTCCCTGTTCCCTCTGACTTTCTGGCCCCGATGGCCTTGAACCTAAGAGGCGCGGACAACGATAAGTTTTTCTTGGAGTTCAAGGACCTGAGTTTTGTTCAGGCCTACACACCCGATCCTGCAACCACGGGCACCCCAAGATATTACGGGCAGTTTGATAACTCGTACTTTCTTCTCGGTCCCACCCCGGATGCTACATACACAGCACAGCTCCAGTACCTGTATCGACCGCCTAGCTTGACGGACGGGGCTGACGACGGAACCACATGGCTTAGTCAGAATGCAGAAATTGCTTTGCTGTTTGGCGCTTTGGTCGAAGCGCAGCTGTTCTTGCAAGAAGACCCACAGCAGTACTCGGCTCGGTTTAACGAGGCCCTAGCCGGCCTGAAACTTTTGGGCGAAGCCAAGCAAAGCACCGACGAGTACCGCACGGGTGAATTGATCCGGAGAAAAACATGATCACTGGATCCATTGATCTGGCAACGGACTTTCGGGTTGGCGTCAAAACAACTTCTGGCCGCGGCCTGACCCCCGAAGAACTGGCAAAACAGTGTGCGGATAAAATTGTGTCTGTTTCTGACACCGCTCCAGAACCCATTCGCGCGCAGGCGCATGCCTTTCAGGCGCGGGTGCAGCAGCTTGTTGAGCTGTACTTGAAACAAGCGGTTCAAAGTGACCGCACAACCGTGTATAATGCCGTTCGAGATGCAGGCCATCCCGAGTTGGCCGAAGCACTGAAAGGACTATGACATGGCATTCTCTGGCAACTTTATGTGCACCAGCTTCAAGGAAGAACTCCTGACGGCCACGCACGATTTCACCAACGGCACAGGCAGCACGTTCAAGCTGGCCCTGTACGACAACACCGCCACCTTGACGGCGGCGACCACCGCATACACCACGAGTGGCGAGGTTTCGGCCAGTGGGTCGTATTCCGCAGGCGGCGGCGCGCTGACCAATGTGACGCCAACCTCGAGCGGCACGACCGCGTTCACCGACTTTGCGGACATTACGTTCACGTCGGCCACGATCACTGCTCGTGGCGCGTTGATCTACAACGACACGGCGGCCGGCGATCCTTCAGTTGTTGTGTTGGACTTTGGCGAGGACAAGACGTCTACTGCCGGTGACTTCCAGATTATCTTCCCGACAGCTGACGCCAGCAACGCCATTATCCGCATCGCCTAAGCGGGATTATTGGCATGGTTACGCTCGTCAACCGCGCTAAGGTAGCGACGGCCACCACCGGCACCGGGACAATCACTCTCGGTGCCGCCGAAAGCGGCTATCAGACGTTCGCAGATGGGGGCGTCACTGATGGCGATGTTGTGCGCTACGTCATTGAGGATGGTACGAACTGGGAGATTGGCACAGGCACCTATACTGCCTCTGGCACCACCCTCTCCCGCACTGTCTCCGAGAGCAGCAACTCTGGTTCTGCTATTACGCTCAGTGGTTCTGCGAACGTCTACATCTCTGCTGTGGCGGATGACTTTGGTGATGCTCTCGGCACCGTGGCGACCAATGACCTTGATTTGTCCACAGGGAACTTCTTTGAGGTCACTGCTAACAACCAAACGCTGACCTTTTCCAGTGCACCTGCTGTAAAGGACTTCAAGATCAAGCTGACTGGTGCTGGGGCAGTTGCTGGTTGGTCTCTCTCCAATGCCTCTTACGACAATGTTTCTTTGAGCGTTAATGCTCAAACTACAACACCTTCTGGTTTATTCTTCAAGCCAGACGGAGCAAAGATGTACCTTGTTGGAGAGGCTGATGCAGAGGTGCATGAATATGATTTAAGTACAGCGTGGGACATCTCTTCCGCTTCTTATCTTCAGAACTTCTCTGTTTCTACTCAAGAAAACGCTAGTCGTGGTTTGTTTTTTAAACCTGATGGCACGAAGATGTATCTGTCAGGGACGGGAAATGATTCTCTCTATGAATATGATTTGAGTACAGCGTGGGATATTTCTACAGCTTCTTATCTTCAGGGTTTCTCTATTGCTGCTCAAGAAACTAATGTTTTTGATATATTTTTTAAGGCCGATGGTGCGAGTTTGTATATAGTAGGGGCAGCTGGTGATGAGGTTAATCAGTTCACCTTAGGCACAGCGTGGGATATTTCTACAGCTTCTTATGTTAGAACTTTCTCTCTTGCCCCCATGGTTGCGCCTGTAGGTCTGTTTTTTCGGGATGATGGGACAGAAATGTATATTTCGGAAGTAGTTGGAGATCTGATATATAAATACACTTTAAGCACTCCTTGGAACATTTCTACGGCGTCGCAGGACATAACTTTTAGTATTGCTTCACAAGACAGCATTCCAAACAGTATTTTTTTCAAGCCTGATGGCACTAAGATGTATATGGCTGGGAATCAAAATGATAGTGTCTATCAATACAGCACAAGCACCCAAACCGCAGCCACCATTACCTATCCAGCGTCAGTAAAATTCCCCGGCGGAACTGCCCCTACCGCACCGGGTGTAGGAGACGTAGACACCATCGGCATCTACACAGTGGACGGTGGAACCACCTATTACGGCTACCAGCTTGGCGATGACCACTCATAAGGAAACTCTACAATATGGTTAAACTCGTCAACAGAGCCTATGTTTCTACTGCAACAACCGGTACGGGCACGCTAACTCTTGGCACTGCGGTTTCTGGTCAGCGATCCTTTGCCGATGCTGGCGTCAGTGATGGCGATGTGGTTCGCTATGTCATTGAGGATGGAAACGATTGGGAGATTGGCACAGGCACCTACACGGCGTCTGGGACCACCCTGACGCGTTCTGTAGATGAGAGCAGCAACTCCGACGCTGCCATTAGCCTCTCTGGTTCTGCTGTGGTGTTTATTACTGCGGCGACTACCGATATCCAGCAGCCGCCCTCCGAAGGCGCGTTTGTCGATGGTGACAAGACTAAGCTGGACGGTATCGAAGCTGGCGCGGACGTAACCGACACGGCCAACGTGACTGCAGCGACAGCGGCATTATCTGCTGGTGGTATAGGGACTTATTGTTTTGCTAATGGTCCTGACACAGCTTTTGGTTCAACTACTGCTGGTTCAGGTTTAACGCCGATTTCTGCGATGTATAAAGGTGATGAGTTCGGTATTCAAGGCGGAACAGGGAACGGTCCAACAGCCGGTAGTGCTTTATCTGGTACGTGGAGGTGTATGGGAACATCTGACGCAACTTGGGTTATTGATCCTAATGGGGCAAACCCAGATACAATAGGTTATGGCGCGACACTCTGGCTGAGGATTTCCTGATATGAAATACCGTAATCCAAAATATACTGTAGATGGACGTATTGACTGCGAAATCGAGCATCCTCAATTCGGATGGATACTCTTTACGGCTGACCCGAATGATACGGAGCCGCATGGGCGGGAATTGTTTGAGACAATAAGCAAGGAAGGCGACATTGCCGATTATGTTCCGCCACCACCGCCTAGTAGTGAAGAGATTGCAGCGCAAGTAAGGGCTGAACGCAACCAACTCCTCACTGCATCCGACTGGACTCAAGTGCCAGACGCACCCGTGGATCAGGCCGCATGGGCAACCTACCGCCAAGCCTTGCGTGACATTCCGCAACAGACTGGGTTTCCAGAGGGTGTGGTTTGGCCCACTGAGCCGGAGTAATCCATGCTCGGCTTCCTTCCATTATCTGCTGCACCCCCACCGGCGTCACGGTGGCACCACATACTATGGTGTTCAGTCTGGCGACAACTTCTCGTAAGAAAGGTTACTAAATGTACGTCAAGATAACAAACGACCAGCCCGTAGAGTTTCCCTACACAATCGGGCAATTCCGTCGTGATAACCCGCAAACCAGCTTCCCCAAAGTCATCCCTGTCGAGATCATGCGGCGGCATGGAATGTTCCCCGTAGAGGAGCTGAAAAAGCCGAACTTCGACCCTTTGGTTCAGAACCTCAAGCGGGACGACATGCCCCACAAGGAAGTCATCCGCCTTAAGGCCGAGGCAGATGCAACCGATCCGTTTACAGGTGAAGTGGACCAAGCGCAGGTGGGCCAACCCATTTACGGCAACAAGTGGCTGATCAGCTACACTGTCGCCAACAAGCCGCAGGATGAGGCTGAAGAGGCTGTCAGAAACCAACGCAACCGCCTCCTTGCCGACACCGACTGGATGGCCCTGAGCGACAACACCATGACGCCCGAATGGGTTACCTACAGACAAGCACTTCGTGATATAACTGAGCAAACAGGTTTTCCATATTCGGTGAACTGGCCCACTAAACCGGAGTAACCAATGCTCGGCTTCTCACCCATATCAGCCGCGACTCTAGGTGATGATAATGGAGGTGTGGCACCGGTACCAATCGAATCTAAGCATTATTTTGGACTTTTGATTGGTGGGCCTTTAGCCTCAGCGCCTCTAGCGGATGATGGGGTTGGCGCTGAGGGTGTAGTTGTTTCGCCGGTGGGCGTTGAAGCTACCGCCTCTCCGGGTTCCGTTACGGTCTCGGCCGACGCGAATGTTTCCCCTTCGGGTCTTGAAGCTACCGCCTCCCCGGGTTCCGTTACGGTCTCGACCGACGCGAATGTTTC